>Ga0207866_1000046_pt1 | contig 191842 bp, 184 predicted proteins | sample HigsolmetaAR203D_FD_184835 | JGI IMG/M metagenome (GOLD analysis project Ga0207866, IMG submission 184835) | Ionic liquid and high solid enriched microbial communities from the Joint BioEnergy Institute, USA - AR20-3-D (SPAdes) (version 2) ... | reverse complement strand
CAAACGAAATTTAACACTCGTAAACAGGCGTATGATGCGATTTACGAGTACATTGAATTGGAGTATAACCGCATCCGTATCCATTCGTCGATCGGTTATCTGACTCCGTATTTGTACGAAAAAAGGTTCTATGAGCAACTCCAGGCAGGATAAAAGTTGTGTCCACTTTCTTGACAGTGATCCAGAACAACCGCCAAGTAGTCCGCCTAGTACCCTACATCGCTGCCGTCCGTGGTGCTCAACCACCATGTAGTCCGCCTAGTACCCTACATCGCCGCCGTCCGCGGTGAACAACCGCCAAGTAGTCCGCCCAGTACCCTACATCGTTTCCGTCCGCAGTGCACAGCCGCCATGTAGTCCGCCCAGTACCCTACATCGTTTCCGTCCGCAGTGCACAGCCGCCATGTAGTCCGCCCAGTACCCTACATCGCTTCCGTCCGTGGTGAACAACCGCCAAGTAGTCCGCCCAGTACCCTACATCGTTTCCGTCCGCAGTGCACAGCCGCCATGTAGTTCGCCCAGTACCTCTCATGGCCCCAAGCGGCTATATTGGATTTTGTGCAGGATGCAGGCTCCTTTCGCCTCTTTTCGGAACGTATGCTGGATTTTTTCCAATTAAAATGGCTCGAGAGCCCGGCGGATTCGGCTTCTGCGGTTCAAAAGACTGGATTTATCCAACATAGACCGGCTTCCTTCGCCTGAACGGCGTGTTTGGTTGGATTTCTCCAATATAGCCGCATAGGCTGTATTGACGCATAGGCTACGATTGCTCATAGGCTACGGTTACGATTATAGCGGCTATAGCGGCCGGTTGCTGTAAATTGCCGAAGTTGCTATATAACCACGGCGGCTATATGGCCGGAGTTTCTCTTAACGAACGAACAGCCGTTTCGTCATCCTGGGCGGGTTCGGCCTCTGCCGGCCTGCCGTCCCCGATTTTTCTTTTCCGGGGACAACGCGATTTTTGTGCGGGGGCATCACAAGCTCGACTGAGCGTTTGAAAATCCTTGATCGTTATTTGAACATCTTTGTTCGTTAATGGGGAGTCGCCGTTTTGTTCGTCATGTCAGGGTTACGGGGTACGGGGCCGCTCTCTCAACTGCCTGTTTCGATTCCGAAGCCCGCATTGCGGGGAGAGGAACGATTGGACGACCGTCTCTTGTTTGCGGTATGATTAAGTCATAGATCCGGCTTTCATGGAGGTTTACATAACGATGGATTGTTTGTTTTGCAAAATCGTCGAAGGCTCGATTCCTTCCGCGAAGGTGTACGAGGACGAGCACGTGCTTGCTTTCAAGGACATTCAGCCCCAAGCGCCCGTCCATCTGCTGGTCATCCCCAAAAAGCACATCCCGACGCTGAACGACGCCGCTCCGGAAGATGCGGAACTGCTCGGACGGGTGCTGCTCGCGGCCCGGCAGGTCGCGCGCGAAGCGGGGCTTGCGGAAGACGGATACCGCATCGTGAACAACTGCGGGCGCGACGGCGGGCAGGTTGTGTTCCATCTTCATTTTCACGTCCTGGGCGGAGAAAAGCTGGGACCGCTTAACGCGAAAGATCATTAAGCAAGTCCGGTGTTCCCGACCGATGCCGGAAGTTGACACCCCCTTTCTTCATCACCTATAATGAGGTTTGATAACCGTGTGTTGGGGTCTGTTCCGGAGGGAGGGAAAACTGGTGTCCGAAACGAAAGTACGTAAAAATGAAACACTCGACGCTGCACTCCGCCGCTTCAAGCGTTCCATCGCCAAAGACGGCGTTCTCGCGGAACTGAAAAAACGCAAGCACTACGAGAAACCGAGCGTCAGACGGAAGAAGAAATCCGAAGCCGCCCGTAAACGCAAGTTCTAGGAGGAATCCGCACCAATGAGTCTCGCGGAACGTTTGAACGAAGACATGAAGCAGGCGATGAAAAGCCAGGACAAGTTCCGGCTTTCGACCATTCGTATGATTCGCGCGTCGATCAAGAATCAGGAGATCGAATTGGGTCGTCCGCTTGAAGATAACGAAGTGCTCGATATTCTGAGCCGCGAAGTCAAGCAGCGCAAAGATTCCCTCCAGGAATTTCAGAAGGCGGGCCGGGACGATTTGTCCCAGGACGTGGCAGCAGAAATTGATATTATTTCCCAATACCTCCCCAAGCAACTGAACGAAGAAGAAATTAAAGCTATTGTTACGCAGACCATACAAGAGACCGGTGCTTCTTCCAAGGCGGACTTAGGGAAAGTGATGGGGGCGCTCATGCCCAAGGTAAAGGGACGTGCGGATGGCAAGCTCGTCAACCAAATCGTTCAACAATTTCTGCAATGAATTATCCGCAAACGACAGGCACTCCCGTGCAGGGAGTGCTTTTTGCGTTTTTTCGGCGGGAATGGAAGTGTTTTGCGGCCGTTTTCGTAAGGATTGAAACGTTTTGCAGCCGTTTTCGTAACCAATAATGTACATTCAAGGGTGCAGAGGCCTTTTTAAGCAGGCAGCATGGACCGGCCAGGAGGAGGAATGCAGTTGAGGGACGGAAAAGACGCAAGACGAGAGCCAACGGCTTGGCGCAAAGGACTGGCACGTTGGTTGCGGTCCGTCATGGCCGTCGGGCTTATGGCCGCCGGCATCGTTTCGGCCGCCGCAGCGGCGAATGGGAGCGCTGCGGCGAATGGGAGCGCTGCGGCGAATGCGGCCGATGCGGCCGGCAAGGGCGCTCCGAATCCGGCAGGCTCGGGAAGCGTATATGTGATTCCGGTCAAGCAAACGGTGGAGAGCGGACTGGCTTCCTTTCTGAACCGGGCGTTGACCGAAGCGGAGGAGGCGGAGGCGTCGCTGGCCGTTCTGGCGATCAATACGCCGGGAGGCGAACTGAAGAGCGCGGAAGCGATCGGCGACCGCATCCGCGCCTCCAAAGTGCCCACCCTCGCTTTCGTGGAAGGGGATGCGGCTTCGGCCGGCGCCTACATCGCGCTGAACGCGGGCAAAATCGTCATGGCTCCGGGTTCGGCGATCGGCGCGGCGATGGTGGTGGACGCCAGCGGACAGGCGGTGGAAAGCCCCAAAGTCGTTTCGTTCTGGAGCAGCAAGATGAAGGCCGCCGCCGAGATGAACGGGCGCAACGGAAACATTGCGGTCGGCATGGTCAATCCGGATTTGACCGTTGAGATGAAGGAAATCGGCAGGACGAAGGCGAAGGGGGAAATCCTGTCGCTATCCGCCGAGGAAGCCCTGAAAGTCGGGTATGCGGACGCGCTGGCCGGCTCGGTTGACGAAGCGGTTGCCTGGTACGGACTAAAGGACTGGACGACGGTGAAGGTCGAGCCGACCGTCGCCGAAAGGGTCGCCAGCTGGCTGACGGGAGTGACGACGCTGCTGCTGATTCTCGGCATCGCCGGCATCGTCATCGAATTGTTCGTCCCCGGCTTCGGCGTGCCGGGCATCGTCGGCATCGCGGCGTTCGCGCTGTATTTCTTCGGGCAGTATGTGGCCGGGTTCGCGGGAATGGAATCCGTCGTCCTGTTTATTCTGGGCGTCGTGCTGCTCGTGCTCGAGATGTTCGTTCCCAGCTTCGGGATACTGGGGCTGCTTGGCGCGGCAGGCGTGATCGCGGGGATTGTCATCGCGGCTTACGATACCGGCGACGCACTGAAATCGCTAGGCATCGCTTCCCTCGCCGCGCTCGTCGTGATCGCTATCGTCGTCTATATTTTCCGCAAACGGGGAATCTGGAACCGGTTCATTCTCCGGGAAAGCCTGACGGCGGAACAAGGCTTCATTCCGAACGAAGACCGCCGGATCTGGGTTGGCAAGGAAGGCGTCACGCTGACCCCGTTGAGGCCGGCCGGCGTGGCGGAAGTGGAAGGACAGCGAATCGATGTCGTCAGCTTGGGCGAATTCATCGATGCCGGCCGCAAAGTCCGGGTCGTGACGGCGGACGGCACCCGCGTCGTCGTAAAGGAAGCGGACAAAGAATAGAAATGAAAGAGCGTTCGGCGCAACCCCCGAAGCCGATCGGGCGTTAAGCCGGGCGAGAAGCAAGCCGCGTAAAGCGAACAATATGACTGCTGGAGGGATCGTATGGACGTTAATTTGCTTGTCATTGTCGGGGTTGTGATCATCGCCTTGGTGGTGTTTTTCAGCTTTTTCCCGTTTATGCTGTGGATTTCGGCCCTGGCTTCGGGCGTGCGCATCGGCATTATCACGCTGGTGGCCATGCGGCTTCGCCGGGTCATCCCGAGCCGGATCGTCAATCCTCTGATCAAGGCGACGAAAGCCGGTTTGGGCCTATCGATCAACCAACTGGAAAGCCATTTTCTGGCCGGCGGCAACGTCGACCGGGTCGTCAACGCCCTGATCGCGGCTCAACGGGCGAATATTCCGCTTGAATTCGCGCGCGCCGCGGCGATCGATCTGGCGGGCCGCGACGTGCTGCAGGCGGTGCAAATGAGCGTCAATCCGCGCGTCATTGAAACGCCGATCGTCTCCGCCGTCGCGAAGGACGGCATCGAAGTGAAGGTCAAGGCGCGGGTGACCGTGCGCGCGAATATCGACCGTCTGGTCGGCGGCGCCGGCGAAGAGACGATCATCGCGCGCGTGGGCGAAGGGATCGTGACGACGGTCGGCTCCTCGAACTCGCATAAGGACGTGCTGGAAAATCCGGACTCGATCTCGCGCACGGTGCTGAGCAAAGGGCTGGATGCGGGAACCGCGTTCGAGATTTTGTCGATCGATATTGCGGACGTGGACGTCGGCAAAAACATCGGGGCGCATTTGCAAACCGAGCAGGCCGAAGCCGACAAGCGGATTGCCCAGGCGAAAGCGGAAGAGCGGCGCGCGATGGCCGTCGCCCAGGAGCAGGAGATGACCGCCCGCGTCGTCGAGATGAAGGCCAAAGTCGTCGAGGCCGAATCCGAAGTGCCGCTTGCCATGGCGGAAGCGTTGCGCAGCGGCAAGCTCAGCGTCATGGATTATCTGAACCTGAAAAATATCGAGGCCGACACGCAGATGCGGGAGTCGATCGGCAGAACGGACGTTACCGGCAATGACGGCAAAGAAGGGCGTTGATCGCCATGGAGCGGCTGATCGATTTTATCGTCGACAACTACCTGTACATCGCCGTTGTCGTCGGCATCCTCTACACGCTGTTCTTCCGGCAGTCGCCGCTGGAAAAAAATCCTCCGGGCCGTATGCCCGACTTCGGCGGCGGGGGCGGTCTCGGACGGCCGCATCCGCCTCAGAGGCCGTCCGCTCCGAAGCGGCCCCGGCAGCACCCGGCGCCGGCGCATGAGCGGGAACGGACGCCCGGCGGCCCGATGCGGCCGTCCTCCCCGGCGCCGGCGCCGCTCCCGCAAGCTTCGGCTCCGGGCGAACGGCCGCATCCGGCGCCGGATTCCCCGCCGGTCGTTCAGCTTCCCGCGCGTCCCCCTGCTGCGCCGTCCGGAGATTCCCTCGGCCCGGCGGACGCATTACCCGCAGCATCCGCCGGGAATGGGCCCGGGACGCACCCGCGTGGGGCCAAGCCGCTTTCCCCGTCCGCACGGGCGGCCGGCGCGACGCCGGCTTCGGCGCCTGCGCAAGCGCCGCTTGCGGGGGCTATGCGCAACCGGCCGCTTCGGCGCGACGAGCTGAAGCGCGCGATCGTCTGGGCCGAAATTCTCGGCCAGCCCCGCGCGCGCAGGCCCTTCGGTGGCAGACGGACCTAGTGTCGGCTTGTCGGGGCGAACGGAGCCTTCGCTTCGGCCCAAAACCTTCGATTCCGCTTTTGCGGCGGTTTCGAAGGTTTTTTTCATGGGCGTAAAGCCGCCGCCGGTTCGACCGCCCGGGCGCGAGCAAGCGCGCCTGCAAGGCGAACTGTAACTCCTCCTCGCTCCCCGCTTCATAATTGGCCGGCGCGGCGCATATGTTTTACCGAACGGGAGGGGGGGCGCTCCATGCCACGAGTCGGGCGCAAGCTGCGCAGATGGACCGCTCGCATCCTGGACCTGCCTCAGGACGTCGTTCTCGACTTGCCAAGAGTGACGATGATCGGCGGGGTGCAGCTTACGGTGGAAAATCATCGCGGCGTCCTTCATTTCTCCCCCGGTTCGCTTCGGTTGGCCATGGAACGGGGCGAACTGGAGGTGACCGGCAAAAACTTGGTGATCCGGACGATCGGCGCCGAAGAAGTGCTCGTGGAAGGGGAAATTACCGGCGTACAGCTGCGGTCCGGGTCGAGCTCCGGTTCGACGCCTGCGGGATAACGGTACAAACGCGAAAGCCCGGAACGAAACGCCGCAAGGCCTCTTTCCGGGCCGGCGCCGCATCCCGGACGCGCATGGGACAAGCCATCCCGGCAAGGCGCGCCGAATAAGACCGAAGAAGCGGCGCGGCCGCGCCATTTTAGGCAAACGCCATACATACGCTGCGGCGAAGCTGGACAGGCCAGCCCGCGTTGGGGGAGGATGAGGCGAAATGAGAGGAAGCTGGATCCATTATTTGCGGGGCTACGTGACGGTCAAGCTGATCGGCGGCGACGCCGAGCGGTTTCTTAACGAAGCGACGGCGGCGGGACTGCTGCTGTGGGATATCGCCTATACCGGCAAAGGACCGCTGACGTTTCGGGTGACGGTGCCCGATTTTTTCCGTTTGCGCCCTTTGCTCAAACGCTGCGGGAGCCGTACCCGCATTGCCGAACGGCGGGGCCTGCCGTTTCAGATGGCGAGGCTGTCGCGGCGCAAAACGTTTGCCGCCGGGATGCTCGGCTTCGTTTGCGCCTTGTTCGTGTTATCTTCTCTGGTGTGGGACGTGCAGGTGGAAGGAAACCGGTCGATTTCGGAGGAAACGGTGCTGAAGGCGGCGCGTGAGGAAGGGCTGTACCCGTTCCAGTGGTCGTTTCGGCTCAAGGATTCGTCCGAGCTCGCCAGACGTCTTGCCGGCAGGCTCCCGGATGCCGCTTGGGTCGGCGTGGACAAGACCGGAACGAAAGTGTCCATCACCATCGTCGAGTCCGCAAAGCCCGAGGAGAAGAAGCCGGAAGGTCCGCGCGATCTTGTCGCTTCGGCCGACGCGGTCGTGACGAAGATCGTGGCCGAGAACGGCCGGCCCAAAGTCAAAGCGAACCAGCGGGTCCGCAAAGGGGACGTGCTGATTTCCGGATTCATCGGCGAAGGCGAGCGGAAGAAGGCGGTCGTTTCCAAAGGCGAAGTACGGGGGATCGTATGGTACGAATACAAGGTCGTCTCCCCCTTGAAGCGGCAGGTGCAGACGCTGACCGGGGAGACTCGCGACCGCACGTATTTGGTCATCGGCAACCACGCGCTGCAGATTACCGGCTATGGCGCGCCTCCGTTCGGCAAATCCGTCATTCACGGGGAGCTCAAGCGGCTTTCGCTCGGGAACTGGACGCTGCCCTTCGGCAAGCTGGTGGAGAAGGAGAAAGAGCTTGGGCTGATCGAGGAAAAGCTGACGCCGGCCGAAGCGAAGGAGGCGGGGCTGAAGCGCGCGCGGGAGGCGGTGCTGGCGCGCAGCGGGAGCGGTTCGGAGATCAAAGCGGAAAAACTTTTGCATGAACATACGGACAATGGTAAAGTGGTGTTAAATGTACTTTTTGAAGTTGAACAATCCATTGCGATCGAACGTCCAATCATTCAAACGCCCAATTGAGAGGGAATGAGGCTTTTTGTCGGAAATGAAACAAGTTATCGCTATTCCTCTCCGCAACATGGCGGAAGGGTTCTCGCTGTTTGGCCCGCAGGACAAGTTTCTTCGACTGATCCAGGAAAAGACGCAGGCGGTCATCCATTCCCGCGAAGCGGAAATCGTGGTGGAAGGAAGCGAAGAAGAAGCGCAGATGCTGCAGCAGCTGTTCGAGACGCTGCTCGAGCTGATCCGCGGCGGGCTGCAGCTGGGGGAGCGGGATGTGCGGTACGCGCTCGATCTGGCGAAAACGGGCAAGGCGGACGAGCTGCTCTCCCTGTTCAAAGGCGAGATCGCCGTGACGTTCCGCGGCAAGCCGATCGCGCCCAAGACGCTTGGCCAGCGGCATTACATCACCATGATCCGCAAAAAGGACATCGTGTTCGGCATCGGTCCCGCCGGCACGGGCAAAACGTATCTGGCGGTCGTTTCGGCGGTGGCGGCGCTCAAGGAAGGGCGGATCAAGCGGATTGTGCTTACCCGTCCGGCCGTCGAAGCGGGCGAAAATCTCGGCTTTCTGCCCGGCGACCTGCAGGAGAAGGTCGATCCGTATTTGCGGCCGCTTTATGACGCCCTCAACGACGTGCTCGGCCCCGAAGGCGTAGCCAAGGCGCTCGAGCGCGGGCTGATCGAGATCGCCCCGCTCGCCTACATGCGCGGCCGGACGCTTGACGATTCGTTCGTCATCCTTGACGAAGCCCAGAACACGACGCCGGAGCAGATGAAGATGTTCCTGACCCGGCTCGGCTTCGGTTCCCGCATGGTCATCACCGGCGATGTGACGCAGATCGATTTGCCCAAAGGCAAAAAATCCGGTCTCGTCGAAGCGCAGCGCATTTTGGGGGATATCGAGGAAATCGCCATGGTCTTTTTCTCCGAACAGGACGTCGTCCGGCATGCGCTCGTGCAAAAAATCATCGCCGCTTACAACCGGGACAAGGAACAGCAGCAATAAGCGCCGTAAAGGAGGGAGCGCCGGATGAACCGGAAACGAAGCGGCCCGGCGGGCAAATCGTCGTCCTTCTATACGTCGGGTTGGAAAACGAGCGGAGCGGTGCGCACCTTGCTGCTGCTCCTATTTGTGCTGCTTTTTTATTTCAGTTTGTCGTCGCGCCTGGTGCCGGAAACGTACGATATTACGCTCGGAGCGAAAAGCGAGCACGACATCAAGGCGCCTTACCAGGAGATCGACCAATACGCCACGCTCATGGCGCAGGAAGAGGCGGCCGAGAAGGTCGGCTCCGTCTACTCCACCGTGGCGCTGCACAACGAGACGCTGCTGGACGAAATCCTGCTGCGGATCGATCAGTTGAACCAGGACGACCAGGTGACGACGGAGAACAAGGTCGAAATTTACCGGTCGGAAATTCCGGGCAGGCTCGACCAGTTCATCGAGCAGTTTATTAGAGCCAACGAGGGTTCTTCCACCTATTCGGCAAGCCTGCTTGAGGAAATGAAGCGGGTTGTCGAGATTCAAAAGTATTCCATTCCGGAGGAGACCTTCTACAAACTGCCGCGGCTCACGTCCGAGCAGGTGGCGGAGATGCGCACGGTCGGGCGCGATATCGTCCGCAAGCTGACGTCCGAATCGCTGCGGGATGCGGAAACCGCCCGGTCCAAGGTGGCCGAGCTGATCAACACGAGCACGCTGGAGCAGCGCACGCAGCGGGAGACGCTGCAGGAATTGGCGCGGTTCGTCATTACCGCCAACCGCTTCTACGACCAGGAAGCGACCGAAACCGCCAAGGCGGAAGCCCGGCAAAACACGCCGCAGGTCGTCATCAAGCAGGGCGACGTCATCGTGAAGGCGGGGCAAGTGATTACCAAAGATTTGTACGAGCGGCTCGACAGCATGGGGCTGCTGAAGGAGCAGCGCACCTATTGGCCGCAGCTTGGCGTTCTGCTGCTTTCGCTGCTGTTCGTGCTGTCCATTTACGGATACGTGGAAATGACGGCGGCCTCCGCCTCGCCGTCGGCGCCCTCTCTCAAGCGGAACAACGCGCACGGGCTCATGCTGCTGCTGATTTTCGCGCTGAACATCCTGCTGATGCACCTGGTCGCCATGGCGCGCAGCGAGGAATGGCCGTATATCGGCTATCTGGCGCCCGTCGCCGTCGGGACGATGCTGGTCACGCTGCTGCTCGACATGCATCTGGGCCTGGTCAGCGCCTTGCTGTTCACGGTGCTTTCCAGCATCATCATGAACGTCGGCAACGGGTCGGTGTTCGATTTCCGGTACGGCTTCGTGGCGGCGGTCGTTTCGTTCACTTCGGTGCTGGCCATTCATCGGGCGAGCCAGCGGTCGTCCATCCTGAAGGCCGGCATTATGGTCAGCCTGTTCGGATCGGTTGCGGTCGTCGCGCTGACGCTCGTCGAATCGAATCCGGACCGGATGCTGCTCATCCAGTCCGTCGGGTTCATGTTCGCCAGCGGCCTGCTGACCGCTGTGCTGGTCATCGGGCTGATGCCGTTCTTTGAGATGACGTTCGGCATTTTGTCCGCCTTGAAGCTGGTGGAGCTGTCCAACCCGAACCATCCGCTGCTGCGCAAGCTGCTGACGGAGACGCCGGGCACTTACCATCACAGCCTCATGGTCGGCAACCTGTCGGAGGCGGCCGCCGAGGCGGTCGGCGCGAACGGCCTGCTGTGCCGCGTCGGCTCGTTCTATCACGATGTCGGCAAAACCAAGCGGCCGTCCTATTTTATCGAAAACCAAAACGGAGGCGTCAATCCGCACGACAAGCTCGATCCGAAGGTGAGCGCCTCCATCATTATCGCCCATGCCCGCGACGGGGCCGAAATGCTGAAGCAATACAAGCTTCCCAAGCCGATCCGGGACATTGCGGAGCAGCATCACGGGACGAGCTTCCTGAAATTTTTCTACTACAAGGCGGTCAAGCGCGCGGAAGAGCAGGGAACGGAATGCCCGTGGACGGAGGACGATTTCCGGTATCCCGGACCGAAAGCGCAGACGAAAGAAGCGGCGATCGTCGGCATCGCGGACAGCGTCGAGGCTGCCGTCCGTTCCCTCAGCCATCCGACGGTCGAACAGGTGGAGAGCATTATCCGGAAAATCATTAAGGACCGGCTTGACGACGACCAATTCAACGAATGCGATCTGACGCTGAAGGAAATGGACAAAATAGCCGAAACGCTCAAAGAAACGGTAATCGGCATGTTTCATTCGCGGATCGAGTATCCCGACGACAAAGAATGGAAAAACCGCAAGGAAGCAAAGGAGCAACGAGAATGACACTGAGACTGGAATGGTTGGACGAGCGGGAGGAAGGGGCGCCTTTCGAGGAAAGCTGGCGCGGTCTTCTGGAGCGTCTGCTCGGCATCGCCGGCAAAATGGAAGGCGTCGAAGAGGGCGTCGTCACGCTGACCTTGACCGACGACGAAGGCATCCGGAAGCTGAACCGGGAATTCCGCGGGCTGGACAAGCCGACCGACGTGCTGTCCTTTCCGATGCAGGAGGCCGGGGAGGAGCCGGTTATCCGATACGCCGATGAATATGAAACCGTGGATGCCGACGCGGACGCCGCCGGCGGGGAAGCGGGCGAAGAGGAAGAAGAGGACGGAGAGACGGAAGCGTACGATCCGTTCGAGGAGCCGCTCGGGGATATCGTCATCTCCGTTCCCCGCATGTACGCGCAGGCCGAGGAATACGGGCACAGCGTGGAGCGGGAGCTCGGCTTCTTGTTCGTGCACGGTTTTCTTCATCTGCTCGGCTATGATCACGGCAATGAAGCGGAGGAGAAAGAGATGTTCGCCAAGCAGGAAGCGGTTTTGGCGGAAGCGGGGCTCGCCCGGTGAGCCGGAAACAGTCGGAGCTGTCCTCCTTCCGCAACGCGGTCTCCGGGATCGCGTACGCGTTCAGAAGCGAACCGCATATGCGCTTTCACGTCTCCGCGGGCGCCGTCGTGTTTGCGCTGGCTGCGCTGCTCAGGCTGCCGGCCGGCGACTGGCTTTGGCTGCTGGCCGCAGTGGCCGCCGTCTGGACGGCGGAGCTGTTCAATACGGCTATCGAGCGGGCGGTCGATTTGGTGTCGCAGGAGCGCAACGAGCTGGCAAAAGCGGCCAAGGATACGGCATCGGGCGCAACCTTGGTCGCCTCGCTGTTTGCCGCCGCGGTGGGGTTCATCGTGCTGGGGCCGCCGTTATGGCGGGCGCTGTTCGGCGGCTGATGGCCGTAGAGGGGGCTGGTTGCGTGCCGGCGGCGGCCGCATGATCCCGATAAACGGTTAGTAAGATATAAAAGCTAAAGTTAGGAGGGCGCTCAGGATGGAATGGAAGGGCTGGACGGCGGAAAAGCTGCTTGAAGCGGCTTCGCAAGCGAGGCTCAAAGCCTATGCGCCGTATTCCCGTTTTCAGGTCGGCGCGGCGCTTCTGGACGCCGGCGGAGGCGTGCATTGCGGCTGCAACGTGGAAAACGCGGCATACGGGCCGACGAATTGCGCCGAACGGACCGCGCTGTTTAGGGCCATTGCCGACGGCTGCGCGCCAAGATCGTTTGCGGCGATCGCCGTCATCGGCGACACGTCCGGTCCGATCGCCCCGTGCGGGGTATGCCGGCAGGTCATGGCGGAGCTGTGCGCGCCGGATATGCCGGTGATTATGGGCAATCTGAGCGGGGCTATTCGTCTGGCCACGGTGGCCGACCTGCTGCCCGGCGCCTTTTCCTTAAGCGATACGGAAGGAAAGAAGGAATCAGGATGAAGAAAGGCTTCAAGTCCGGCTTTGTCGCCATCGTCGGCAGGCCGAACGTCGGCAAGTCCACCTTGTTGAACCAGGTGATCGGCCAAAAGATCGCCATCATGTCGGACAAACCGCAAACGACTAGGAACAAAATTCACGGCGTCTATACGACGGACGAGATGCAGATTGTGTTTCTGGACACGCCGGGCATCCATAAACCGAAATCCAAGCTGGGCGACTACATGATGAAATCCGCGGAAAGCGCGCTCAGCGAAGTGGACGCCATTCTGTTTCTGACCGATGTCAGCGAAGCGCTTGGCGGCGGAGACCGGTTCATTATCGAGCGGCTCAAAAAGGTGGACACGCCCGTCTTTCTGGTGCTGAACAAGATCGACAAGGTTCACCCGGAGGACCTGCTTCCGGTCATCGACCAATACTCGGCTCTGTACCGCTTTGCGGAAATCGTTCCGGTGTCGGCGCTGCACGGCAACAACGTGAACACGCTGCTGGAGCAGCTGTCCCGCTATTTGCCGGAAGGCCCGATGTATTACCCGGCCGATCAGGTGACGGACCATCCGGAGCAATTCGTGTGCGCCGAGCTCATCCGCGAAAAAATCCTGCTGCTGACCCGCGACGAAATCCCGCATTCGATCGCCGTCGAGATCGAAAGCATGCGCACGGAAGAGAACGGCGTCGTCCATATCGGCGCCGTCATCTACGTGGAGCGGCAGTCGCAAAAAGGCATCGTCATCGGCAAAAACGGCTCGATGCTGAAGGAAGTCGGCAAGCTGGCGCGGCTCGACATCGAGCGGCTGCTCGGCTCGAAAATTTTCCTGGAGCTGTGGGTGAAAGTGAAGGAAGACTGGCGCAACCGGGAATCGGTGCTCCATACGCTCGGATTCCGCGAAGATTAAACCGCTGCGAAGCAAAAGTTGACAGGCATACCTCCGGCGGCGCCGTGGCATCCTAACGGTGGAAAAACGGGCAAGCCATTTCCATCGGGAGAGGATGAGTGCGCTGTGCGGAATTTCACGTGGCACGTGTTTACGCAGACCGGCGATGTCGAGGCCTACTTGCTGTATAAAGAGATGGACAAGCTCGGAAGGCGCGATCCGGCGGAGCCGGCGCCAGACCGGGAGGACGGCGAATCCGTCCTCGGAGAGCCGCCGCTTGGGCAAGCGTAGCAAGCGGCGGGCAAAGCGAGCGGCTTCTTGCGTCACGGCGCGGGAAGCCGCTTGGCGTATCGAGAGCCGACGTTTGGGAGAGGAGGAGAGACCCGATGATGTACCGGGTGGAGGGCATCGTCATCCGCGGGACGGATTATGGGGAAGGCAATAAGATCGTCACCCTGTTCACCCCGACGCACGGCAAGCAGGGGGTTGTCGTGCGCGGAGCCAAAAAGCCGAAAAGCCGGTTCGCGTCTCTGGCCCAACCTTTTACATACGGCGATTTTTCGTTTTTCAAATCCGGCGGGCTCGGCACCTTGAGCAGCGGAGAGATCATCGAGTCGTTCCGGGAGCTGCGCGAGGATTTGACTCTGGCCGCGTATGCGGCCTATGCGGCCGAGCTGTGCGACCGGGCCGTCGGGGAAGAGGATGCGGGAAGCTATTTGTTTCATCAGCTGAAAGCCTGCCTGGAAGCCTTGGCGCAAGGCAAGGACGCGCAGATCGTCATCCGGGCGTTCGAGATGAAGATCGTTCAGGCCGCCGGTTACGCGCCCTTGCTGGACGCGTGCGCGAACTGCGGCAACCCGGAAGGGCCGTTCCGGTTAAGCGCTGCCGCCGGCGGGGTGCTGTGCCTTCGCTGCTCCGGCCGCGATCCGGACGCCGTGCCGCTGGAGGGCGGCGCCTGGAAGCTGCTCAGGCTGTTTGCGGCGCTCGATTTGCGCCGGCTGGGCAATACGGACGTGAAGGAATCGACCAAAAGGCGGTTGGCCCAGGCGATGCGGCTGTGGATGGACCACCATCTTGGGGTCAAGCTCAAATCCCGCCATTTCCTCGACCAGTGGGAACGGCTAAGCGGCGAGCTGCCGGAAGCGGACGGGGAACGGAAAAGCGCGGATAGCATCGAGCCGACCGAACGGACAAAAGAATAGGCCGATCTGACCGCAAGACCGAAAGACCGAAAGATCGAAAGACCGAAAGACCGCAAAACGAACGGCCCAGACCATTTGACAAACCCCTAACAGGTTGTGTAAAATAGATGATCATTGGAATCGGTCTCGAAGAAGGAGAAAGTAACCGGTTGCCGTCGCAACCTGTCAGCGAGCCGGGAATGGTGGAAGCCCGGCGCGACGAATCGGCGAACATGGCGCTCCGGAGAGGCATCCAACGGGAAAAGAGCGGGCTTGCGAACGGACTGTTCAAACGTGGACGGCTTTCGTTCGGAAGTCAAGTAGGGTGGAACCGCGGGACTAACGCTCCCGTCCCTACGTCTGCGGAGGCAGGCGTGGGACGGGGGCTTTTTGACGTGCCAGGCCTCCCCATTCCGCCGCACTCCGACACGACTGCGATAAAAGGAGCGAGAACATGAACTTCCAGCAAATGACGCTGACGCTGCAGCAGTTCTGGGCCGAACAGAACTGCATCGTCGTGCAGCCGTACGACGTGGAGAAAGGCGCGGGCACGATGAATCCGATGACGTTCCTGCGCGCGATCGGCCCGGAGCCGTGGAACGTCGCCTACGTCGAGCCTTCGCGCAGGCCCGCGGACGGCCGATACGGCGAGAACCCGAACCGGCTGTACCAGCATCATCAGTTCCAGGTCATTATGAAGCCGTCGCCGGACAACATCCAGGAGCTGTATTTGGAAAGTCTCCGCCGGCTTGGCATCGATCCCCGCCACCACGACATCCGGTTCGTCGAGGACAACTGGGAATCGCCGACCCTCGGCGCCTGGGGATTGGGCTGGGAAGTATGGCTGGACGGCATGGAAGTAACCCAGTTCACCTACTTCCAGCAAGTCGGGGGCATCGATTGCCATCCGGTATCGGTGGAAATTACGTACGGGATGGAGAGGCTTGCTTCGTACATTCAGGACAAGGAGAACGTATTCGATCTGGAATGGGTGGACGGCGTCACTTACGGGGACGTGTTCAAGCATCCGGAATACGAGCATTCCAAATATACGTTCGAAGTGTCGGATGTGGCGATGCTGTTCCAGCTGTTTTCGACCTACGAGGCGGAGGCGAACCGCGCCATGGCCGAAAATCTCGTTTTCCCCGCGTACGATTACGTGCTCAAATGTTCGCATACCTTTAACCTGCTGGATGCGCGGGGAGCGATCAGCGTGACGGAACGTACGGGCTACATTGCGCGCGTCCGCAACCTGGCCCGCCAAGTCGCCGCGACGTTCCTCAAGGAGCGCGAGCGGCTCGGCTTCCCGCTGCTGAAGAAAGGAGTGGAGGCCCATGGCTAAGGATCTGCTGCTGGAAATCGGGCTGGAAGAGGTGCCCGCGCGCTTCGTGCGGGGAGCGATCGACCAGCTCAAGGAAAAGACGGAGAAATGGCTGGAGGGCAGCAGGCTGGAGTACGGCGCCGTGCGCGCGTTCGCTACGCCCCGACGGCTTGCGGTGCTGGTCGAGGGCCTTGCCGAAAAGCAGGCGGACGTCAGCGAGGAAGTGAAGGGCCCGGCCCGCAAAATCGCGCTCGACGACAGCGGCGCCTGGACGAAGGCGGCGCTCGGCTTCGCCCGCAGCCAGGGGGTGGAGCCGGAGAAGCTGTTTTTCAAGGAACTCGGCGGCGTCGAGTACGTATTTGCCAATAAGTCGAGCGCCGGCCTGGAGACGGCGGGACTGCTGCCCGAAGCGCTGCCGCAGTTGATCGCGTCTTTGACCTTTCCGAAAAACATGCGCTGGGGAGCGCACGAATTGCGGTTCGTCCGCCCGATCCGCTGGCTTGTCGCCCTGTACGGCACGGAGGTCGTTCCGTTTGAGATTGCGGGCGTCCGAAGCGGCAATGTGACGAGGGGCCATCGCTTCCTCGGCGCGGATGCGGTCATCGAGGAGCCGAAGCAATATCTGGAGAAGCTGCGGGAGCAGCATGTCATTGCCGATATCGACGAGCGGCAGCGGCTGATCGAGGACGGCATCCGGGAGTTGGCGGAAGCGAAGGGGTGGCGGATCGCCGTCAAGGAGGACCTGCTGGAGGAAGTGCTGTTCCTGGTCGAGAAGCCGCAGGTGCTGTCCGGGTCGTTCGATCCGTCGTTCCTGAACATTCCGCAGGAAGTGCTGATCACGTCGATGCGCGAGCATCAGCGCTACTTCCCGGTGCTGGGAGCAGACGGCAAGCTGAAGCCCCACTTCGTCACGGTGCGCAACGGCGACGACGTTTCCCTGGAAACGGTGGCGAAAGGCAATGAAAAGGTGCTGCGCGCCCGGCTTTCGGATGCGAAATTCTTCTACGAAGAGGACCAGAAGGTGCAAATTCCCGAGTTCCTCGCCAAGCTGGAGAACATCGTCTACCACGAGGAGCTCGGCACCGTCGCGGACAAAGTGCGCCGCGTCCGCGCCATCTCCGACCGTCTCGCGCAGCAGCTTCGCGCGGACGAGCAGGTGCGGGCGGACGTCAGCCGGACGGCCGACATTTGCAAGTTCGACCTCGTGACCCAGATGGTATACGAGTTTCCGGAGCTTCAGGGCATCATGGGCGAGGATTACGCCCTGAAGGCCGGAGAGCGGGCCGAAGTGGCGCGGGCGATCAACGAGCACTACTCGCCGCGCAATGCGGGCGACACGCCGCCGGCTTCGCCGGTGGGCGCGATCGTCGGGATCGCCGACAAGATCGACACGATCGTCGGCTGCTTCTCGATCGGCATCGTACCGACCGGCTCGCAGGACCCGTATGCGCTGCGCCGCCAGGCGGCGGGCATCGTATCGACGCTGCTCGCGCACGGGCTGGAGCTGACGCTGCCGGAGTTGTTCCGGATCGCCCTCGATGTCCATGAAGCCCGGGGCCTCAAGCGGGATACGCTGGATATTTTGAAGGACCTGAACGAATTCTTCGCGCTTCGCGTCAAAAACGTGCTTGCCGAACAGCACATCCGCTACGACGTGGTCGACGCGGTGCTCGAAGCGGGCTGCGACGACGTTCGCCGCACCGTGCTGCGGGCTCAGGCGCTGCAGGCGGCGGTGGGCGACGGGGACCGCAAGGAAGCGTTCCGCCCCGCCGTGGAGGCGTTTAACCGGGTGTGCAATCTGGCGGCGAAAGCGGACGAATCCCGCCAGGTGGACGCGCGGCTGTTCGCGGAGCCGGCCGAAGGCAAGCTTTACGAGGCGTGGCAGAAAGCGCACGGGCAGTATGAGAAGGCGGTTCTCGGCGGAGAGCTTGCCGCCGCGCTCGAGGCGCTAGCGTTGCTCGCGGAGCCGGTCGGCGATTTCTTCGAATCGGTGATGGTCATGGCCCAGGACGAAGCGGTCCGCCGCAACCGCCTGTCGCTGCTGGCCACCATCGCGGACGACATCCGCTCGTTTGCCGATTTTTCCAAATTGGCCGGCTAATTCGAAGGGCCGGGGAGGGATCGTAATGGCGCGCGACAGCGTAACCGTGTACGTCGCTTCCGATTCCGCCGGGGACACCGGCGAGCAAGCGGTTCGGGCGGCGGCGGCGCAGTTTCATCCGCTGCAGGTCCACATTCGCCGGATCGGCTTCATCCAGACGGTCGAAGCGATCGATTCGGTGCTGGACATGGCCGCCTCCGACGGGATCGTGCTTTATACGCTTGTCATTCCGGAGCTCAGGGAGCGCATGGCGAAGCAAGCCGCCGCCCGGGGCATTCCCGCGGTGGACCTGCTCGGGCCGCTGATCGAGCAGATGGAGCGGCGGTTCGGCAGGCCTTCGCGGCACGAGCCCGGCCTCAACCACGTGCTCGACGCGGGATATTTCCGCAAGGTCGAGGCGGTCGAGTTTGCGGTCCGCTACGACGACGCGCGGGACGTAACGGGCATCTGCAAGGCCGATATCGTGCTCACCGGCGTTTCCCGCACGTCCAAGACGCCGTTGTCGATGGTGCTCGCCCACAAGACGTTCAAGGTGGCCAACGTGCCGCTCGTTCCCGAACTGGCGCCGCCTAAGGAACTGTTTCAAGTCGATCCGCGCAAGGTGATCGGACTGACCATCCGCACCGACGCCCTGAACGCCATCCGCAAGGAGCGGCTCAAGGCGCTCGGCCTTCCGGATACGGCTTCCTACGCGACGATGGAGCGCATCGAGCAGGAGCTGGAATATGCCCATCGGATCATGAAACAGATCGGCTGCGTTGTCATCGACGTTTCGAACAAAGCCGTGGAGGAGACGGCGAGCCTGATCCTGGAACATTTCAATTACGCGTAAACGTCAGGCAGCCGGCTTTTTCGACAAGCGGGTTGCCTGACGTTTGTCGGGCGGATGCAAGCCTTCTCAAACCATCGATACAGAAATGGCATAAAGTATTGACATCTTCGTCCGCAAGGTTTATTATTTTAAAATTTAATGAGTCAAAGGCAGGATTTTGGTCCGCTTTGACGTATATAATAATACGGCAAACTTTGGTGGAATACGCGGTGATGTCGGATGCTCCCGTATCGGAATCGGGTTGTGGTGGACGGAGACGCTTGTCCCGTCAAGACGGAAATCGGTCGAACGGTGCGCAGCTGCGGGGCGACGGCACTCATGGTATCCTCCAATGCCCACGCGCTGGCGCGCGAACCGCAGGTGGAAGTCGTGACGGTGGACGCCGGCCCGCAGTCGGCCGACCTTTATATCGCCAACGTGCTGACATCCAGGGATGTTCTGGTGACGGGCGATTACGGTCTTGCCGCGATCGGCCTGGCGCGGGGTTCCGCCGTATTGACGCCGCGGGGACACCGGATTACGGAAGCCGATATCGATGGGCTGCTGGCGCAGCGGCACGAATCGGCCAAATTGCGACGAGGAGGCTTGCGCACCAAGGGACCCAAGGCTTTTTCAAGCGAAGACCGAGTCAGATTTCAACAAAAGCTGACACAGTTGCTGCTAGAAATGCAGGAGAACCGGGATCGCTAGCGAATAATACACATATAGATCGGCCGGAAGGTTCCGAAGGAACTTTCGTTGTCGGCGTTCCGGCTTGCGGAGAAGGACAGGACGTTCTTTCGTTTGTCCGCATCCGCCGCCGGTTCGCGCTGAAGAAGGTGGACGCACGATGAACAGCGGCTTGATTCCGCAGCAGACGATTGACGAGGTTCTTAAGCGTTACGAGATCGGGGAGACGGTCGGTCGTTACGTTCATTTGTCCAAACGAGGAAAGTATTTGGTCGGGCTTTGTCCGTTCCACTCCGAGAAGACGCCGTCGTTTACCGTAACGCCGGAGAAGCAGATTTTCCATTGCTACGGCTGCGGCAAGAGCGGCAACGTCATCAAGTTCGTGATGGAGATGGAAAACGAGACCTTTCCCGAAGCGGTGAAGCGTATGGCCGAGGAGGCGGGCTTGCCGGTAACCTGGGCCCGGCCTCAAGGAGAGCCGTCCCCGCGCCAGCGGGAGAAAGACGTGCTGCACGAGGCCCACGAATACGCCGCCAAGCTGTACCGTTACGTGCTTCGCAACACGCAAGCGGGCAAGCCGGCGATGGAGTATTTGCGCTCCCGCGGCATTCACGACAAGCTGATCGAAGAATTCGGCATCGGCTATGCGCCTGCCAAGTGGGATACGCTGGCTAAGGCGCTGGAGAGGAAAGGTTTTTCGCTTGCGGATATGGAGCGCGGAGGCCTTCTGTCCAGACGGCAGGAAGGAGAAGGCTACGTAGACCGGTTTCGGGACCGGATCATGTTCCCGATCCGCGGCCCCGACGGACGCATCGCCGCTTTTGCGGGAAGGCTGATGACAAGCGGGCAGCCCAAATATTTGAATTCCCCCGAGACCCCGCTTTTCAACAAGAGCCGAACGCTGTACAGGCTGCACGATGCCCGAAGCGCGATCCGCAAGACGAGGCAGGTCGTGCTGTTCGAGGGGTATGTCGACTGCATTAAAGCTTGGCACGCGGGAGTGACCAACGGCGTCGCCACGATGGGCACGGCGCTCACGGCCGAACATGCGGCGCTGCTCAGGCGGTTCGCGGACGAGGCGATTGTCTGCTATGACGGCGACGACGCCGGACAAGCCGCCGCCCACAAAAGCATCCCCTTGCTTGAAGCCGCCGGGCTTCGGGTAAGGGTCGGGCTTCTGCCGGCGAAGACGGACCCCGACGAATTCATAACGCAAAACGGTCCGGAAGCTTTTGTCCGGGAAATCGTCGAAGGCGCGGTTTCGGCCATCAAATTTCAACTCATCTATTTAAGGAAATCCCATATACTCCTAGAAGAAGATGGGAAGATTCGGTACTTGCGCGATGCGGCCCGCCTCGTCGCAAGGCAACCGTCTCCGACGGAACGGGAGTTGATCCTGAAAGAGCTGGCTCAGGAGTTCGACGTTTCGCTTGATACCCTGAAGCAGGAGGTCGCCGACATCCGCCGTCAGGAGAAATTGGGAACAACTGGGGATATTCCTGGCGGAACGTGGAATAATGTATGGAATGAAAAGCGAACTTCATCCCGCCATCCGTCGCTTGCTCCCGCCTATGTGCAGGCGGAACGCCAGCTGATCTCTTGGATGATGCAGGACGCGGAAACGGCATTTGCCGTCCGGGATCGGATAGGAGACGGCTTTCATATAGAGGATCATGCAGCCATTGCTGCTTATTTATACGCTTATTACGCGCAAGGCAACGATCCCGATGTCAGCCGGTTTACCGCTTTTTTGCAGGATGAACGACTCGAGCGGGTGGCCAGCGCCCTCGCGATGGAGGATATCCCTTTTGACGAGAAGGTTATGGAGGATTGCATTCGCACGATCGGTCAGGCCGCGCTAACCCGCGAAATCGAGAGAAAAAAAGAGGAGATGCTTCGCGCGGAGCGGGCCGGAGACATCATGCTTGCCGTACAAATTGGAACAGAGATTATCGCCCTGGAGAAACAGCGCAAGGATGCTTGATGCGGATGATCCGGGGAGGAGGGAGTCGGTAATGGCGAACGATCAACACACCGGGTTGGAAACGGAAGCGACATTGGAACAGGTCAAGGCGCAATTGCTTGAGCAGGGCAAAAAGAAAGGCTCTCTGACCTATAAAGAGATCATGGAGAAGCTGTCTCCATTCGATCAGGATCCCGATCAAATCGACGAGTTTTTCGAGCAGCTGGCGGACCTTGGCATCGAGGTGGCCAACGATCACGACGAGCTTGGCAGAAACGGCGATGAAGACGGAAACGACGATTTCAATTTCGATGACGATCTGTCTCTGCCTCCCGGAATCAAAATCAACGACCCGGTCCGCATGTATTTGAAGGAAATCGGACGAGTTCCGCTGCTCGGAGCGGACGACGAAGTCGAACTTGCCAAAAAAATCGAAAGCGGCGGACAGGACGGGGAAGAGGCGAAAAAGAGACTGGCCGAAGCGAACCTTCGTCTTGTTGTCAGCATCGCCAAGCGTTATGTCGGACGAGGCATGCTCTTTCTCGATTTGATTCAGGAAGGCAATATGGGCCTTCTGAAGGCGGTCGAGAAATTCGACCATACGAAAGGCTACAAGTTCAGCACCTATGCAACATGGTGGATCCGTCAAGCCATTACCCGCGCTATCGCCGACCAAGCCCGCACGATCCGGATACCGGTGCATATGGTCGAAACGATCAACAAGCTGATTCGGGTGTCCCGTCAACTGCTCCAGGAGCTTGGGCGCGAGCCGACGCCGGAAGAAATTGCCGAGCAAATGGATTTGAGCGTGGATAAAGTCCGCGAAATCATGAAAATCGCGCAAGAGCCGGTATCGCTGGAAACGCCGATCGGGGAAGAAGACGATTCCCATCTCGGCGACTTCATCGAAGACCAGGAAGCGCTGGCCCCGGCTGACGCCGCCGCCTACGAACTGCTGAAGGAACAGCTGGAAGACGTGCTCGATACGCTGACCGAACGGGAAGAGAATGTGCTGAGATTGCGCTTCGGCCTCGACGACGGGCGTACGCGCACGCTGGAAGAAGTGGGCAAGGTGTTCGGCGTTACCCGCGAACGGATTCGCCAGATTGAGGCGAAGGCGTTGCGCAAGCTGCGCCATCCGAGCCGCAGCAAACGGCTAAAAGATTTCCTCGAATAAGCCGATACAGGTATTAGCCTGATTGGGAGACCTTCTGCCGAGACGGTTGAAGGTCTTTTTGTTCCAATCGGAAAGGAGCGAATCGGCATGCCTGTATCGGATGGGGATAAGAAAAAATTAATCGTGAACGAAATCGAATCCTGGCGGAGAAGCAAGCTGCTTCCGGAGCAATATTGCGACTTTCTGCAAAATCTGTATCTGGATGATTTGGAGGACCGGCCGAAAAATCTGGTTGGCCGGGCCGTTCGCAAAATCGAGCAGGCGTCCCGCAGGCAATGGTTGCTTGGATTTGGCATTTTTGCCTTGATCTGCTTGGTTGTACTTTATTTTAACGCGTTTCCCCTTGCATTGCAAATCGGACTTGCGGCCGCAGCGACGGCCGGCTTTGTCGCCGGAGGCGCCCGGTGGCGGGACAGGCTTCCGCATCGCGCGTTTCTCCTGCTCGGGACGGGCATGCTGCTTCTGCTACTCTCGGGAATGGCGATTTTGCATCTTCACGGCTGGGAGAAGGGAGCGGGCCCCGTCCTGCTGCTTATCGTGTGCGCCCTGACCTGGATCGGCGTCGGCGTCGCGCTGCGGTTCGGATTGTTGCAATGGTGCGGCTGGATGGCCGTCGTCGTTCTGTACGCCTGGACGCTGGCGCATAAAATAAACGAGCCGAACGGGATCGAGGTGCAGCTGTTCTGGCTTCCGGCCGCCGTTTTGTTTGTCTGGCTCAGCTGGTTCGTCAGCGTCAAAATCCGCTCCGCGGGAACGGTTTTGTTCGCGACGGCGATCGTGCTGTGGTTTATGCCGGAACTGTACTCCGCGTTATACGGCATCGACACGCAGTGGATTCCGTTTCAATTGCTGGCCAAGATCGCGATTGCCGGCATCAGCTTGTACAAATGGAGAAAACATTGGATGGAATGGGTTGCGTAATCTATGCTGAATGAACGAGCGAAAGAAATGGGAATCCGGCTTTCCGCGCGGCTGGCCGCCCTGGCCGATTGGGTGCCGGAAGGCGCCAGATTTGCCGACATCGGGACGGATCACGCGCTGCTGCCGGTTTATTTGGCTGCCTCCGGAAAAATCGCGTATGCGGTGGCGGGCGACGTACATGCCGGGCCGGCCGAAGCCGCTAGACGCCAGGTGGCCGACGCCCGCTTGGAAGAGATCGTATCCGTCCGCCAAGGGGATGGCTTGTCCGTCCTTTCGCCCGGAGAAGCGGATACCGTTTGCATCGCCGGAATGGGCGGCAGTCTGATCGTGCGCATTCTGGAATCGGCCGGCGACCGTCTGGAAGGGGTTCGCACCTTGATTTTGTCGCCTCACGTGGCGGAGGATCAGGTGCGCCGCTGGCTGCGGGAGCACGGATACGTGCTGGATGCGGAGCGGCTGCTGGAGGAAGGCGGGGAAATTTACACGCTGCTTCGCGCAGTCAAGGCCCCCGATGAGAAAGAGGCCGCCGAACGGAACGGAGAGCTGTACGATATCCAATTGCCGCGGGGAAAGGGACAGGACGAAGGGCTGAAGCTGCCGGAGCCGTTGGCTTACGAGATGGGACCGCTGCTGGTGCGGGAAGGCGGCGAGCTGTTCAGGCGGAAATGGACCGAGGAAATCGGCAAGCGGGAACAGATTTTGGCTCGGCTTCGTCTGTCCGATTCGCCGGAAACGGCGGAGAAGGCGCGGGAATGGGAAGCGAAAACGGAACTTTTGCGGGAGGTGCTCGCATGTTTGCACGCGGAGAAACGATAATTCAGTTGATGGAGAGGCTTGCGCCCAAACATTATGCGGTGCCGGACGACCGCATCGGCCTTCAGGCCGGGACGCTGCAGAAGGAGGTCCGCCGCGTGCTCGTGGCGCTGGACGTGACGCCCTCCGTCGTGGAAGAGGCGGCAGCGGCAGGCGCGGAGCTCATCATTGCCCATCATGCGCTGATCTACCGTCCGCTTAAGACGCTCCGCACGGATACGCCGGAAGGCGCGCTGGCGGCCGAATTGCTCCGCAAGGACATTGCCGTTTATGTGGCGCACACGAACCTGGACACCGCCGAGGGAGGCATGAACGACTGGATGGCCGAAGCGCTCGGCCTGAACGTTACCGGCGTGCTGGAGGAAGTGCATACCGACAAGCTGTACAAGCTGGCCGTTTTTGTGCCGAACGAACACCGGGAAGCGGTAAGGGAAGCCCTGTTCAACGCCGGCGCGGGGTGGATCGGCAATTACAGCCACTGCAGTTTTAACGTGGAGGGAACGGGAACCTTTCTGCCGAGGGAAGGAACCGATCCTTTTATCGGGAAGCAGGGCAAACTCGAATCGGTCGCGGAGACGCGCATCGAGACGGTCGTTCCCCAAAGCGCGCTGAAAGCGGCGGTGCAGGCGATGCTGAAGGCGCACCCGTACGAAGAAGTGGCCTACGACATCTACCCGATGGATTTGAAAGGCCGGTCGTTCGGGCTGGGAAGGGTCGGCGCGCTGCCGGAGCCGGAAAGTCTGGACGCGTTCGCGGAGCGGGTCAAGCGGGCTTTTGACGTTCCGTTCGTTCGGGCGGTCGGCGACGGCTCGAAAACGGTCCGGAAGGTGGCGGTGCTCGGCGGCTCGGGCTCCCGGTACATCCGCCACGCGAAATTTGCGGGCGCGGACGTGTTCGTCACGGGCGACATCGACTACCATACCGCGCACGACGCTGCCGCGATGGGGCTGGCCCTGATCGATCCGGGACACAATGCCGAAAAAATCATGAAGCCGAAAACGGCGCAGTGGCTGCGCGAGCGCTTGGAGGAAAAGGGATACGCCACCGAGGTGATCGCCTCGCAAGTCAATACGGAGCCGTTCAGGCTGAAATAACCGGCAACCGGCCGGGCCGGCCGCCTGCGCCGGATCCGTGCCGGTTGTTCGCATATCCAGCGATTCCCGTTGTGTCTTGAGCCGATTCGCGGTATACTAGGTTAATGGACTGGAAAGTTTGACAGACAATCGCTGGCGGCGTCTGCCGCGAGAGGAAAGTCCGGGCTCCACAGGGCAGGATGCTGGATAACGTCCAGTCGGCGCGAGCCGAAGGATAGTGCCACAGAAACGGACCGCCGATGGCCGCGTTTTGCGGCACAGGCAAGGGTGGAACCGTGGTGTAAGAGACCACGAGGAGCACTGGCGACTTTGCTCCTGGTAAACCCCATCCGGAGCAAGACCGAAGAGGAACGCAGCGGCTCTCGAAGCCGCAGCCTTGGCCCGAGGTGCGTTCGGGTTGGTCGCTTGAGCCGTGCGGTAACGTACGGCCTAGAAAGATGATTGTCGCTTCCATCACGTGGGAGGACCTGCCGGTCCGTTGTACCACCGGAAGAACAGAACCCGGCTTATGGCAAACTTTCCGGTCGTACATAACCCGCAAGGCCTTAGGGCTTTGCGGGCTTTTTGGTTTAGGCTGCGCCGGAACGGAAGCTGTTCCCGGACGGTGGACCGGGAATGGCTCGTTATGCTTCCGGGCGGCGGCGAAAGGCTCCGGGCGGCTTGCCTGTTTTTTTCTTGAACGTTTTTGAAAAATGATGGATATCCGCGAAGCCGCAGTACGCCGCAATTTCCTCTTGCGACAGCTCCGTCGTCTCGAGAAGTTCCCGCGCATGGCTGACGCGCATCTCCAGCAAATATTGGTACGGAGCCATGCCGAAGCGCTGCTTGAACAGCGCGCTGAACCGCGAAGGCGACAGGTTCGCGCGCCTCGCCATCGCTTCGACCGACAACGGCTCGCTCAGATGGAACGAAAAATACGACGAAATCCAATGGAACGATTGTGCAGAAGGCCGAAGCTGCCGGATGTCCGTGCGGTGCTCTTCCAAGATGGCAACGAGCAATTCCGTCGCCGCATGCTGTGCCTTGAGCTGCATCAGCGGATCGCGGTACTGCCAGCATTCCACCATTTGAAGGAACGTATCGCGGAATTTGGCCGGATTTCGGGGTTGGAGCCTGACCGGAACGTCGATGCCGAACACATCGTTCAACCTCGGCTGAAGCAGGTGCAGGTAAGGGGTTAAGTCCGTCTGGCCCGCCTTGGTGGGAAAGCTCTGTTCCCGATCGGGATGATAAAAAATGTCCATATGGGCGAACGGCGTGATCGTATTCGTCAGACCTTCCAACCGATTCAAGCTGCCCGGCTGAATGAAGCAAAACTCTCCCCTTTGGAAGCGATATTCGACCTCGTCTACCGTGAAGCGGCATTGGCCTTCTTGAATGAAAACGAGCAAGTAATCGAGAAGCCGGCGCTCCGGCATGATCCACGGCTTGCGCACGGCAAAATTGCATTCGCGAATATACGGAACGATCGGCTTCATGCGCACCTTTCCCCCACGTCAGTTGTTTTTGACAAATAGTCAAGAGAGTTAGACAACGTTTTTTTAGAAAATCCTTCCTACAATCATAAATAAAGTACGAATCCGAATCAAAGAAAAAAGGAGAAAACGCGCATGAGCCAAGAAAAGCAAGCGGAGCCTTTCGAGCAAGCCGATGGGCTGCCGCTAATGCAAGATGAGTATAATCTGACAAACGAACAAATCGGCGCCTATCAGCGGGACGGCCATATCTTCCTGCGCGGGGTAGCGTCTCCCGATGAAATCGGGGTTTATGAGCCCATCATCAGCCGCTGGGTCCAAGCGCTAAACTATCACGATAAACCGGTGCACAAACGGGATACGTACGGCAAAGCGTTCATTCAAATCACGAACTTGTGGCAAAAAAGCGAAGCGGTCAAGCGGTTCGTGTTCGCCAAGCGGTTTGCGAAAATCGCGGCGGACCTGATGGGCGTTGACTGCGTGCGCATCTATCACGATCAAGCTCTTTTCAAAGAACCCGGCGGAGGGCACACCCCTTGGCATCAGGACCAAATTTACTGGCCGCTGGATACGGACAAAACGATCACGATGTGGATGCCGCTTGTCCCCGTTTCGGAAGAAGTCGGTTCGATGACGTTCGCCTCGGGTTCCCATCTCAAAGGCTACATCAGCAAGCTGGAAATATCCGACGAGTCGCATCGGACGCTGCGGCAATACATCGACGACAAAGGGTTTCCGATCGTGAGCTACGGCGCCATGGCGGCCGGAGACGCCACCTTCCACGCCGGCTGGACGCTTCACAGCGCCCCGGGCAATCCGACGGACACGATGCGCGAGGTGATGACGATCATCTATTATGCGGACGGCGCCAAAGTGGCCGAACCGGACAGCAACGCGCGCCGCAACGATTTGCAAGCCTGGTTGCCCGGTTGCCGGCCCGGCGGGTTAGCCGCCAGCCCTTTGAATCCGGTTGTTTACCAAAAGTAAGGAGTCGGGGCGGTTAAGCACCGTTGCCCAGTTGTGGGCGAAGTTGCCTGGAATGGCGCAGCGGCTGTAGGGTACTAGGCGGACTACATGGCGGTTGAGGGGGCGGCCCCCTCCAATGGAGCTTCCGATAATGGGGCCGTCATAAGGAAAAAACGGTCCCCAACGACCGTTTTTTCCTTATGGAGTGATGGAACGGGCGGCCGCGCGCCTTACGCTTCCTCGGCGCCGGCTTCCTCCGAGTCGGCTTCGTCCGCGCCGTTCGAGGATGTTTTGCCGAGAAGCAGCAATATCGTAATCAGCACAAAGGCAATCAGCGCGAGCAGCGGGATCGTGATGATGCCGTACCAGTCCAGGTAGTCCTTGTCGCACGGCACCCCGCTCGTGCAAGGCAGCACTTGGGCCAGCGCGGGAATCTTTTGCTTTCCGTAATGGTAGAGAGAGATGAGCCCCCCGATGACGGAAAGCGGCAAGGCGTAGCCGACGATGCCGCGGTCGTCCCGAAGCGCGGCCCGTCCCAGCAAAAGAACGAGCGGATACATGAATATCCGCTGAAACCAGCAAAGGCTGCAGGGGATGAAATGCATCACTTCGCTGAGAAAAAGGCTGCCTCCGGTTGCCGCAAGCGACACGACCCAGGCGAGGTACAGGCTGTATGCGCGTATCCGGGCCAACACGTTCAAATCCCCACCTTTACTTGCCGTTCTCTTGCGCTTTCAACGCTTTTTCGATTTCCGCTTTCAGTTTGCCGTAATTCAGGCTTGCGTTATCGTCGAGCTTTTTGCCGTTGATCAGAATCGTAGGCGTAGAGTAGAAGCCGTTGTCCCTGGCGAGGCGGGTTTGCTTGTCAACCTCGTCCTTGTAGGTGTTGTTGACAATGTCCTGACTCAGCTTGTCGTAATCGATGCCGAGGTCCGCCTGCTTGGCGAGCTGCACCAAATAATCCGGCGTGGCCCATACGGTATGTTCGTCGCCCTGGTGGTCGAACAGCGTTTTATAATATGTCCAGAAGGCGTCTTTGTTCTGGTGATAAACCGCCTGCGCGGCAACGGCCGCCGTGACCGAATCTCCGTCGGGACTGATGATCGTATAGTTTAAGTACGAAAACGAAGCTTTGCCCGTATCGATAAAATCCGCTTTCAGTTGAGGATAAATGTTTTGGCTAAAAATTCTGCATGCCGGGCATTTGAAATCGCCGAACTCGACGATTTTGACCGGGGCATTTTCCGGGCCGACCGTCGGCACTTTGCCGTAATCGATCGCGATCGGTTTCGGTTCGGGCTTCAAGATAAACGCGACGGCGACGATTGCGGCGAACAAAATGGCCGTAGCCCAAATCAGAATCCTCATTCTGCGTTGTTTTTGCTGTTGCTGCTGCTGGCGCAGTTTTTTGTTCAAGGCTTTCCGTTGCGGCTTGTCCAATCTATTCTTCCTTTCTATTCCGTATTTAGAAATGACTCGATATCTCTCAATCTTTCATTTTAAACGAAAATCCATAAAAAAGCATGAGAAAATGCGAACAAACAAACATCCCCCAAATCCGCGAAACGTTCGCGGACCCGGAGGATGCGGGAATTCGCAGATTCAAGGGCTTTTGTCCAAAATCCGCCGCACTTCCCGGCGAACCCGTTCGGGGAACAACTGCAGCGAGCCAAGTCCTTCTCTGCCGCTGAGGTCCGCCCGGACCCCGGCAGAGCCGGTACCGCCGCCCGAAGCGCCGGCGCTGGCCGCCTTGACTGCCGCATCGACGTCGATCTGCCCGTACCCGTAGTCGGCGTCCTTGCCCGCGGCGCCAAAATCCCGGGCAGTCTTGCGGATGACGTCCGCCATCTGGTCGTTGGTCAAATTCGGGTTGGCGGCTTTGACCAGCGACAGAAGCCCGGCGACGTGCGGAGACGCCATCGACGTCCCGGAGAGCGCGGCGTACCGGCTTCCCGGATACGTGCTGGCGATGGAACTGCCCGGAGCGGCCACGTCGATGTAGTCGCCGAAATTGGAATATTCGGCTCGGGTCTCGTCCGGATCGGTCGCCGAGACGGCGATCACTTCCGGGTAAGCGGCGGGATAGCCGGGACGGTCGGTGTTGTCGTTGCCGCTGGCCGCAACGAGCGCGACGCCCCGGTCGTGAGCGTATTTGACGGCATCGTGGAGAAACTGGGCATCGGCGTAATTGCCCAGGCTCATATTGATGATGTTCGCACCGTGGTCCGTCGCCCATATGATGCCTTCCGCGACCGAATACGTCGTTCCCGCTCCGGTGCTGTCCAGCACTTTGACGGGCATGATTTTCGTGTACCAGGTCATGCCGGCGACGCCTTCGTTGTTGTTGACCTGCGCGGCGATAATGCCGGCGACATGGGTTCCGTGACCGACATCGTCCTCCGGCGGCTTGGACGGATCGACGATATTCGTCCCGGGGACAAGTCGTCCCTGAAGATCGGGATGATCAAGCTGAACGCCGGTGTCCACGACAGCGACGATAATCTCGTTTTTGCCCCGCGTTACGTTCCAGCCTTTTTCCGTCGCGATTTCCGGCAAGTTCCACTGGTATCGGCCGTAGAGCGTATCGTTGGGGACGATGGCGGGGGTATCGCCGCTATCGCCGAAACCGTCGATCCCGGGCGCTTCGTTTGTCAGATACAAGTAGTGCGGCTCCATATAGACCGGATTCCATTTGGAAAAAAACGCTTTTAATTGCGCCATGTCGTATTTGCCGGACCGGAAGAGGTAGGTCGTGCCGCGGTGCCGGACCACCGTGATTTGCAGCTGCTTCCGCAGCTGAAGAAGCTGCTTTCCGGTCAGCGGCTGCCTAAACTTCACGACCAGCTCGTCAACCGCATAATGGCTGGCGTTGCCGTTGTCCTCTCCGCTGCGCACGGTCGTATCCCGGTTCGAGTTGGGGATGACCGATTCCAGGCGGTATCTTCCTTCCGCGGGATAAGGAACGACGCGCAAATTTTTCTTCTGATGCCGCTCGACTTCCTGAACGATATCGGAATGAACGAGCGCCGCGACGCCTTCGCCGCGTTTTGCCCCCGGGATGGCCAAGACGAAATTGCTTTCCCCGCCGCTTGTAAAAGCCGGCGACTGGTAGCTTTTCCCGCGGGCCAAGGCGGCATTGGCTTTGCGCAAATAGGGCGCCGCGCTGCGTTTAAGCCCGGCCGGCGCGGAATCGGCCTTGTACGTCTGGCCGCCGGTTTTCCACCAGACCGAGATCAAATGCGAATGCTTTCGAACCGTTTGCTGCAAAAGCGCTTGCCGTTTGCCGGCGGGAGTCTTCCCCTCCGCGGAAAGCAGCAGCCGAAGATCCCGCTCGCTGTCCATGCGGCTTAGCCGTTCGGTCGCCGCCTTGTCCCGCTCGATTGCGCTTTGCTTGAAGGAAGCCTCGCGCGTCTGCCGCGCGGGCGAGAAGCCGCCGCCTTCCGTCCGGGGAGCCGGAGCGGGCGCTCTCGGCCCCGAAGGGGGCACGATAAGCGGAACCGCCAGCAGGAAGACGGCGGCGACAAACAATAGGCCGAACCATGTTTTACGGCGCATCCCGTTAAACCTCCTTGTCCGCATGCCGGCGATCGTTGGCGCCGGACTAACGTTAGCTTTCAGCAGCGGGTCAAAATTAATACGGGCGATTTTGGCGGGAGCCAGTACCGTTTCATTTGAATTTATGGTACGATGAGGATAAGTTTCGCGGACGCCGATCTGACGAAACGTTTTTACTTATGTCCGTGGGAAAATGAAAGGGGTAAGTGAGTTATGCCATCCGCCAATGCCAGGGCCCTCGCCGAATCCAGCCGAGACAAATTAAAGGCAGCGTGCGCCGAGCTGGAAGCTTTTTTGAACGCTAACGCACTACCGCAGTTAGTCGAAGAGCAAGACGAGAAGCTGATCGCTTTTTATTCCGGCATGCTGTCCGATCTTCGCCATTTGCTCGTCTTCTCCGAAGTTTCGTACGAGAAGCTGGGGGCATTGCTGCGCAGGCCGAATTTCGATGCCGAAGCGGCGGAAAAGGCTTTGTACGAGGTTTACCACAATTGCGTGAACGCGTTTTTCTACCCGAAGAACGAAGGCTACTCCGAAGACGGCCGTTATGCGTACACCGGCCAGGACGCGATCCGGTTCCGGATCAAGCCGGTTCGCGCGATTCGCGACATCGTGTTGAGCATATCCCGCATTTACGAGGAACTTCGCGACGATTTGTCGTATTATGAAAGCGAATATTTGATCCAGCGCCGGCTGCAAAACCAGCAAAAATAACCGCCTGAAGCCCAAAAACAAAGACTGATACAGAAGACGTAGGCCTAAAAGCGCGTTTTGAGGCCAAAACCCTTCCGATTGTCAGTTTTTTCTTTCTTGGTCTCCCGAATTGATGTAAAATGGGTAAGGACAGGCATCAATTTCCGGGAGAGATTGACAGATGAGCGACATGAAGGTCATGGCGACGGATCCCCGCATTTTGAAGGAGCTGCTGCTGTCGCAGTGGCTTGCCGGCGCGGATCCGCTCGGTTTCGATACCGACCCCGTATCGTCCGTGCGGGACGGGGACGACAGTTTGTTCAGCCAGCTTCTGGCGCAAATGCTCGAATCGGAAAGCCTCGCGGCTTCGGCGGGTTACGGCTCATCCGGCGCCTACGGCGGCTCGGGAACGTCCGATTCTTCCCAACTGTTCGGGCCGAGCGGCCCCCTAGGCTTGTCCGGTTTGAACGCCTGGACCGGGGGCTCGGCGGGGCTTATCGAAGACGTTGGCGCCACTTCGCTTTACGATCCGCTAATCAAGGAAGCGGCAGCCCGGTACGGCGTCGATCCCGCTCTGGTCAAAGCCATCATCCAGACGGAGTCGTCGTTTCGGGCCGACGCGGTATCTTCATCCGGAGCCAAAGGCTTGATGCAGCTTATGGACGGCACGGCGCGGGGGTTGGGCGTGACCGACGCGTTCGATCCGGCGCAAAATATCGATGGCGGAACCCGCTACATTTCGTATTTGCTGCGCAAATACGACGGCAACGAGATGGCGGCTTTGGCAGCCTACAATGCGGGGCCCGGACGGGTCGACCGTCTGGGATTGCGCACGAACGAGGATGTTCTTTCCAGGCTTTCGGAGCTTCCCGCCGAAACGCAGGCGTACATCCGCAAAGTGCTGGATGCGCGAAGCAATTGGACGTCGCTGTTGTAAGAAAGCCGCCGCTATACATTTCATGTTATCCGGATCGGGGATCAAATGGGGATGCGCAGTCATCCCTTTTTGGTCTTTTTTTACGATTGGGAAAAATGATTGTGCATCGTTGCGGGAAAGGAGGAGAAGGAATGGACATGCTGTATTTTGACCATGCGGCGTCTACGCTTCCATACGAGCAAGTCGTGCGGACCGTCGGAGAGCTGATGACGCTGCACTACGCCAATGCGGCGGCGCTTCACAAATCGGGCGCGGAGGCGATGAGGCTCGTCGATAGGGCAAGATCGGCCGTAGCGGGAGCGTTCGGAGCGAAGCCGGACGAAGTGGTCTTCACTTCGGGCGGCACCGAAAGCAACAACTTTGCGATCAAAGGCACCGTGTTTTCGTCCCGCAAGCCGAAAAAGCATATTATTACAACGGCGATTGAGCATGCTTCCGTCTACGAGTGCGTCAAACAGCTCGAGCGGCAGGGCGTGGAGGTCACGATTTTGCCGGTGGACGGACAAGGCCGCGTCAGCCCCGATTCCGTCGCCAACGCGCTGCGGGAAGATACGGTGCTGGTCAGCGTCATGCACGTCAATAACGAGACCGGAGCGATCCAGCCGATCGAGGAAATCGGCCGGCTGCTGGCGGACCGTCCCCAGGTGCGGTTTCATGTCGACGGTGTCCAGGCGATCGGCAAAGTGCCAGTGCGCTGGAAGGAATGGGGGATCGATCTGTATACCGGATCGGCGCACAAATTTCGCGGCCCGAAGGGCGTCGGTTTCTTGCTGGTACGCGAAGGATTGGCGCTGGCCCCGCTGCTTGCCGGTGGAGGACAGGAGGACGGCCGAAGGAGCGGAACCCACAACGTGCCGGGCATCGTCGCGACGGCGCAGGCGCTCCGACTGACGATGGAATCGATGGACGAGCGAAGGGCGCGGATGTACGGGCTGCGGCGCAAGCTGATCGGGCTGCTCAAGGACATTCCGGAGCTTTGCCTTAACGTGCCGGAAGAGGAAGAGCGGTCCGCTCCGCAAATCGTCAACGTTTCCTACCCCGGCATGAGACCGGAAGTGCTTGTGCATATGCTCGAAGAGCACGGCATTTTGATTTCCACGCAGTCGGCCTGCTCTTCCAAAAGCCTGAAGCCGAGCCGGGTGCTGACCGCCATGGGATTGGACGAACAGCGGGCTTCGGGCAGCATTCGAATCAGCTTCGGCGACGAGCATACGGAATGCGATATCGATCTTTTGGCCGACAGGCTTAGGTCGGTCGTCGCGAAGCTGAAGCCGTTGGAGAGGAGTTTTTCATGAATTACAATTTAATACTGGTGAGATTCGGAGAATTGACGATCAAGGGCCGTAACCGGCGCAGATTCGAATCGCTCATGTTTACCAACATCAAGCAGGCCTTGGCTTCTTTTTCAAAGCTGGAATTCGAAAGATCGTACGGCAGGCTCTTCATTCATCTGAACGGAGAAAACTTTGACGCCGTATCCGAACGGCTTTCGGAAATATTCGGCCTGTCCTCTTTCAGCCCGGTCGTCAGGGCGGAAAACAAAGTCGAGGCGATTCAGGATGCCGCGCTTCAGGTTATGCGGGGACTTGAGCGGACTCCGAAGACGTTTAAAGTCACGGTGCGGAGAACGTGGAAGGACTTCCCCCACGACTCGCAGCAGATGAACCATCTGGTCGGGGCGCATGTGCTGCGCAACACGCCGGATCTGAAGGTGGACGTGCGCAATCCCGAGATCGAACTGAAGGTCGATATTCAGGCCGAGGCAACGTTCGTATACTGCCGCGTCATTCCGGGAGCCGGCGGCTTCCCGATCGGGATGAACGGCAAAGCGATGCTGCTTCTGTCGGGCGGAATCGACAGCCCCGTGGCGGGATGGATGGCGATGCGCAAAGGGCTGGAGATCGAGGCCGTCCATTTTCACAGCTACCCGTTCACCAGCGAGCAGGCAACGGAGAAAGTCGTATCCTTGACGCAGCGGCTCGCGCATTACGGAGGACGGTTGAAGCTGCATCTCGTGCCGTTTACGGAGATTCAGACGATGCTGGCGCAGAAAGGGCGGGAAAACCTGATCATCACGCTGATGCGCAGATCGATGCTCCGCATTGCGGAAAAGCTGGCGGAGCGCAGCGGCGCGCTCGCGCTCGTAACCGGAGACAGCCTCGGGCAGGTCGCCAGCCAAACGCTCGGCAGCATGAACGTGATCGGCCGCACGGTGTCGCTGCCCCTGCTCCGGCCTCTGGTGATGATGGACAAGCTGGACATCATCCGTCAAGCCGAAAAAATCGGCACCTACGAAACGTCGATTTTGCCTTACGAGGACTGCTGTACGCTGTTCGTTCCGAAATCGCCGGCAACCAATCCGAATCTGCACGTGGTGGAGCGGATCGAAGCCGGAATGAAGGCGGAGCTTGAGCGTCTGATCGAAGAGGCGGTAGCCGGCACGGAAACGGTTCTGATCGATTCCCGCGGCCGCGTCCCCACCGCCCGAAAGGCGGAAGCGGCCGGGACGGCCGACGAAGACCGCTGGTTCTGAACGCGCCGGCCCGCTGTCCGGCCCCGCTGCCGCGATAAACGAAGAAAGAACCCTCGAATCCCGCGTTATGCGGAGTTTCGGGGGTTCTTTCTTTTCGGGAGCGGGACGGGAAATCCGCTATGTACCGTTGTAAAGTCCAAATCGTTTCCGTTTCGGACATCGGGTCCGTTATTTCCATCCTTTCATCAAAAATGGCTCCTTTTTGAATGGAATAACGGCTCCTGTGTCCGGGCGCTTGGGATTTTAGCCGGATATGGACGGGATAGCGGAACCACGGTCCGTCGGATCCGATCGTCAAAACGCCAAAGCCCGGCGACGGTTTGCCACGGAAACCCGAAGCCGGAAAAGGAGCCGAAGGATAATCCCGCATACGGGAAATCGTTCAAGCGTTCATTTACGCGCGTCTCCGTTCGCCAGGCCTTTCTCCCGTTCCTTCCTCGCCTTGATCGCATTCGTCCACATGCCGCCGAGGACCACGACGGCGATCATCGCCGCCACGAACGTCCACGTCACAACGGGATTGTCGTGGAACAGGCCGTCGAATCTCGGTTCATGCGTAATCATCTTGGCCGCGGTATAGGCCAGTACGCCGGAACCGAAATAGACGATCCAGGGAAACCGGTTAATCAGCCGGACAAACAGCGTGCTTCCCCAGACGACGACCGGAATGCTGATCAAAAGACCCAGAATCACCAGCAGATCGTTGCCGTGCGCCGCTCCGGCGACGGCAATGACATTGTCGAGTCCCATGGCCGCGTCGGCGATCACGATGGTGCGAACGGCTCCCCACAGGGAATTGCTCGCTTTGATTTCTTCGTGGGAGTCCTCCTGAACGAGCAGCTTGTATGCGATCCACAGCAGCACGACGCCGCCGACCGCCTGCAAAAACGGGATCTTGAGCAAGCTTACGACCAGCAAGGTGGCGACCACGCGAATCAGAATCGCCCCTCCGGTGCCGTACCATATCGCCTTCCGCTGATTGTGCTTCGGCAGGTTTCTTGCCGCAAGTCCGATGACGATCGCATTATCGCCTGCCAGGAGCAAATCGATAAAGACGATCTGTAGCAAAGAACCGAAAAACTGCAGACTGAATATCTCTTCCACGTTGGACCCCCCTAAAATGTACAACTGTTAAATACGTATGAGACGGCCGAAAGGATTCAAAAGAAATCCCGGCATTTGTTCAACATTCTATAACATAACCTGAACGGCTTGTACATACAACGGGTATGAGGGGAGGATTAGGGGATGGGATTTGGAGAAAATCTGTTGGTCTTCTTGCAAATCGTGCTCATTAACGTGCTGCTGAGCGGAGACAATGCCGTCGTCATTGCGATGGCCGGGCAGCGGCTTCCGCCCGGGCAACGCCGCGCAGCCATATGGTGGGGGAGCGCTGCGGCCGTTGTGCTGCGCTGCGTGCTGACGGTCGGAGCGGTGACGCTGCTGAAAATTCCTCTTCTGCAGACGGCCGGGGCGCTGCTGCTGTTCGCCATCGCGCTGAAATTGCTGGCGGAAAACCACGGCCATTCGCAGCGGACGGAAGCGGCGGGGACGCTCTCCGGCGCCGTCTGGACGATCGTGACCGCCGATTTCGTCATGAGCTTGGACAACGTGCTGGCCATCGCCGCCGTCGCCCGAGGGGACGTCGTTCTGCTGGTCATCGGGATCGCCATGAGCATACCGCTGATCATTTGGGGCAGTTCGTTTATGATGAACGCGCTCGACCGCCTGCCGTTCCTCGTCTACATCGGCGGTGCGCTGCTCGGGTATGCGGCCGGGGATATGGTGCTTAAAGACCCCGCCTGGAACCGCTGGCTTCCGCAGCTTTCTCCCCAAGCGGCCGAGGCGCTTCCGTTCGTTGCCGTCGCGATTCTGCTCGCCGCGGCGCTTTGGCTGCGGAGAAGGCGCGTTTGAATCGCGGCATAAAGACGGTTTCCGTCTTTCGGACCATTCATGATCTTTGTCTGAAATTTAACTTAGCGGCCTAGTTTTTTCGCCTCAATTCCATTACACTAAAAGGAAATTGGTTCAAACATAGCTACAGTTTTTGAGAGAATTGGGGGGGCCAAAGTGAATAAGCAATCCGCCGCAGTGGGCGTTCTGGTTTTGGCTGCGGGATTGATCATCTTGTTGGGGAAGCTAGGCGTATTTGCCTATATCGGTTCGGTGTTCTGGCCGCTGTTCGTTCTGGTTGCCGGCGTGCTGCTCCATGTGCTGTATTTCGGCCGGATCTTGCCGGAGGTTGCGCTTATTCCTGCGGGAATATTGACCGTCGTATCCGTTCCGCTGCTGATCGGACGCTGGTTCGACTGGAGCCTGATGAAGTATTTGTGGCCGCTGTTTTTGTTTGCCGTTGCGGTGGGACTGTACGAATACTACATATTCGGCCCGGTCCGCAACCGCAGCGTCTGGGTCGCCTCGGTCGGGCTCGGAGCGATTTCGCTGCTCATGTTCGTCATGACGCTGCTGTGGACGTGGGGGGTATATCTCCTGGCGCTGATCCTGATCGGCATCGGCACCTACTTGGTGCTGCGCCGCCCGAAAATCTGGTAATCCCTTGATTTAAGGCCTGATTCGCTTATAATAGAAGGGATGTGGGTATACGTCGGCCTTGCGTCGGCGTTTTATGTTGGGATACAGAGATCAAGAGGAGTGGAACCATGCATCCAAGAGATCGCATCCGGAACATCGCTATCATTGCGCACGTCGACCACGGCAAAACGACGCTGGTCGACCAGCTGCTGCGTCAATCCGGTACGTTCCGGGACAACGAGCAGGTGCAGGAGCGCGCAATGGACTCGAACGATCTGGAACGGGAACGCGGCATTACCATTTTGGCCAAAAACACGGCCGTACGTTACAAGGACTATTTGATCAATATCGTCGATACGCCGGGGCACGCGGACTTCGGGGGCGAAGTCGAGCGGATCATGAAGATGGTCGACGGCGTGCTGCTGGTCGTCGACGCTTTCGAAGGCTGCATGCCGCAGACCAAATTCGTGCTGCGGAAGGCGCTGGAAGCGGGGCTGGTGCCGGTTGTCGTCGTGAACAAGATCGACCGGCCGGCGGCGCGTCCGGCCGAAGTCGTCGACGAAGTGCTGGAGCTGTTCATCGAGCTTGAAGCCAGCGACGACCAGTTGGATTTCCCGGTCGTCTACGCATCGGGACTGAACGGGATCGCCAGCCTCGATGCTTCCGTGCCCGGCACCTCGATGGAGCCGCTGTACGAAACGATCGTGAAGCATATTCCGGCTCCCCGCGAAAGCACGGAAGAACCGCTGCAGTTCCTCGTTACGCTCCTCGACTATAACGAATATTTGGGCCGGATTCCGATCGGCCGCGTGAACCGGGGCAAAATCCGCCAAGGCCAGCCGGTTGCCGTGCTGGACCGCGAAGGCAAGATCCGCCAGGCCCGGGTCGAGAAGCTGTTCGGCTTCCAGGGGCTGAAGCGGATCGAGCTGGAGGAAGCGGCAGCCGGCGACATTATCGCCATCGCCGGCATCAAGGACGTCAATATCGGCGAAACGGTCGCCGATCCCGCAAAGCCCGAACCCTTGCCCGTCCTGAAGATCGACGAGCCGACGCTGCAGATGACGTTTCTCGTCAACAACAGCCCCTTCGCCGGGCGCGAGGGCAAATTCGTGACGTCCCGCAAGTTGCGCGAGCGGCTGTTCAAAGAGCTGGAGACCGATGTCAGCCTGCGCGTGGAGGAGACGGACAGCCCGGACGCATTCATCGTCAGCGGCCGCGGCGAACTGCATCTGGGCATCCTGATCGAAAATATGCGGCGCGAAGGCTATGAGCTGCAGGTGTCCAAGCCGCAGGTTATCGTCCGCGAAATCGACGGCGTCAAATGCGAGCCGATCGAGCGGCTGATCATCGACGTGCCGGAGGAAAGCATGGGCAGCGTCATGGAAAGCCTCGGCACGCGGAAAGCCGAGATGGTCAATATGATCAACAACGGCAACGGCCAGGTCCGGCTGGAATTTCTCATTCCGGCGCGCGGCCTCATCGGCTACCGGACGCACTTCCTGACGTTGACCCGCGGGTACGGCGTCATGAACCATGCGTTCGACCATTACGGACCGGTTGTAGGCGGACAGGTCGGGGGCCGTCATCAGGGCGTGCTCATCGCCAGCGAGACGGGCACTTCGACGACGTACGGCATGTTGAGCGTCGAAGACCGCGGCACCCTGTTCGTGCTTCCGGGCACGGAGGTGTACGAGGGGATGATCGTCGGCGAGCATACGCGCGAAAACGACATCATCGTCAACATCTGCAAAGAAAAAGCGCTCACCAACATGCGGACGGCCAACAAGGAAGAGACGGTCAAGCTGAAGACGCCCCGCCTGATGTCGATGGAAGAGGCGCTCGAATATTTGGACGACGACGAGTACTGCGAAATTACGCCGAAGTCGATCCGCCTGCGGAAAAAGATTTTGAACAAAAGCGAGCGCGACAAATACGAAAAGCAGCGCAAACTGGCGGAATCGGGCGTTTAAGGTTTTGCCCCGCTTCTCCGGGCGCCAACGAAGGAGGAAACAAGCGTGCAGCAGTGGTTCCAGGACCATCCTGTCGTCTCCTATCTGCTCATATTTGCGTTTACCGCCTATATTTTCAACGCCGTGTTTCGTCCCGGAAAACTGCCGATTTTGAAAGAGATTCTGGTTTACGTCATGATGGCGGTCGGCTGCTTCATCCTGCTGATTCTCCAGATCGACAAGCTGCCGATCATCCAATGCATGGGCGTCGCCGTCATCATGATGCTGATGCTGCGGCTTCGCCAGCTGTACGACAAATGGCGCAAGCGCAAGGACGGCGGCAACAAGCCGGCGTCCGAAACGTCCGGATCGCGTTAAGCCGAACGGGAAGGATTCAGGATGCGATCGCAGCCGATCGGGGGGAGCGGGATGCGTCTGACCGACGCGTTGTTTTATTGGCTCCAGACGAAGCTGATGACCGAGGCACGGCCGGACGACGAGGCCGCAAGGGATTCGCTTCGCTTTTTCGCGCAAATTTTGTCGGAAGATCACGGATTGGCGTCGTTTGAAATCAGCTCGGCCGACGCCGCGAAATATTACGTCACGTATCGGGAGCGGAATGCCGCCCCTCGAACCGTCTGGTTCGACCGGGAAGCGTCCGAACAGCTTCGCAACGAGCTGTACGGCTTCGCTCCGGATGGTGGCGGAGAAGATGCTGAGGTGAGCGAATGAACGCAAGTACGCCGTTGCCGCCGCGCTCCAGGAGCGCACAGACGCGTCGAACGCCGGCGCCCCGAAAGACGAAAAAACCGAAGCGCCGCCGTTGGGCAACCGTGTTGCTGTCGTTTTTTGCCGTCGTGATTTTGGGTTTGGGCGCTTATGCCGGCTACCTGTACTGGGAATTCAACCAGTTTCTCAACGATATCTCCGGGGGCGGAGACGACAAGCCGATCGCCTCGGCGGACAGCGCGCAGGTCAGGCCGGTGTCGATGGTGCTGCTGGGACTGGACACCCGTTCGGGCACGGGAACGCTGAATACGGACGTGCTGATGGTGGCGGCCTTTAACCCGAAATCGAATACCGCCACGGTCGTTTCGATTCCGCGCGACTCCTTGCTCGAGCTGGACGGATACAAGAAACAGAAAGTGAACGCTTATTATTCGGGATTTTACCGTGAAGGCCGGTCGGAGGAAGGGCTGAACGAGGACCAAGCCTACGCCTACGCCCGGGAAGGAATGCGGAAGATGTTCGGCGAGTTTTTCGGCGTCAAGTTCGATTATACGGCCATTATCAATTTCCAGGGATTTATCGATGTCGTGGACGCGCTGGGCGGCGTGAAGGTTTATGTCGATCAGGACATGCGGTACGTCGACAACGCGGACAAGACCAATATCGATTTGAAAAAAGGCGAGCAGGTGCTGGACGGCAAGCAGGCGCTTGATTTCGTCCGGTACCGGAAGTCGAACCGGGGAACCGCCGATTCCAGCGATTTCGCCCGCAACGAACGTCAGGCGCGCGTTCTTGCGGCGATCGCCGACAAGCTCAAGTCGCTCGGCGGCGTGACCAGGCTCGGCAACGTCATCAGCGCCGTCGGCAACAACATGACGACGGACATCCCGAAACAGCAGATTACCCATATGCTCAAGGCCTATTACGATCTCGATTCGGAGCATATCCGGTTCATCCCGCTGGAAGGGAAATGGAAAAGTCCTTACGTTTATCTGGACGACAGCAGCGTCCAAAAGGCGCGGGAGGCGCTGGCGGAGGAGCTTTCGCCGGAGGGCCGGACGGTCGGCGGGGACGAGGCGGCGTCTGCTTCCGACGCCGGTTAAACCGGGCGGATCGGTCTTGGAATCGGATTTCGGCGTATGCTATAATGAGGCCACGAACGCTTCGAGGAGGTCTGCGAATGGCGGTCCAGTTCACGTTGCTTCCCGAATCCGGAATGAACGCCGCATTATCCGCAGCTCAGCATGGCGTCGCCGCTCGCGCGCGTTGGCCGGCTTGTCCCGCGACGATTTCGGACGGCCTGCCCGGCGAGCGTGCCGCGCGTCGGACGGAACAATTCCATACCCTTGGACAAGTGTTTGTCGGCATGCGCAAAGCCCAGTGATGGTTCACTGGGCTTTTTTGCATGTGCTCAATCTCATCGGGAGGAGTGGACGTGATGACCCCGAGCCGAATCCGTTTCCCGCTTCTTCACCGCGCTGTCGTTATCCGGGGAAGCGGGAGGAATGATGCTGCGCGGCACTTGCGGCATGAGGCGCCCGACGATGTCCGCGAGCTCGTCGGCAAAGCCGGCAATCGGTCTCCCCTGCTGCGCGTCCTGCCGGATTTCCCGGAGCCGGTGCGCGATATCGACGTCCGCCGTCACCAGCGCGTCAATGCCGTAAGGGTCTTTGCGGAAGGCCTCCGCGACCGCATACTTGACGGTTCCGACCCGCGACCGCTCCATCGCCGGATCCACGTCGATGCCGACGATCGCGTAATTACCGAAGACGACGCAATTCGCTCCCTTGACGCCCTGCACGCTGGTTGCAAGCCGTTCCAGATGCGCGGCTACCGCTTTCGGATCCTTGATCTTTTGTTTCGCCGCGTTGGCCGTTTGTTCGCTTTGAGTCCGGAAGCGGTTGGCCGTCGGCTCGGGCGCGGCCTTTTTCCCGCCGCAGCCCGCGGCCCCTGAAGCCAAAGCGGCCAGCAGCAGGCCCATTGCAGCTTTATACCCGTATGGCTGCCATCGCATGTTTTCACCTTCTTCGTTTGGAGTGCTTCCCTTATTGTCCCCTGTCGTCTGCCAGGTATGTAAAAACGCCAAAAATCGTCGAACCCGGGAGGGACCACCGATGAAAAAAATTTACGTACTCGACACGAATGTGCTGCTGCACGATCCGCTGGCGATGTTTTCGTTCGAGGAGAACGAGGTTGTCATCCCTTCGGTCGTATTGGAGGAGATCGACTCCAAAAAACGGCTGGCCGACGAAATCGGACGCAACGCCCGCTTCGTATCCCGCGAGCTTGACCGGATGCGCGGACAGGGACATCTGCACGCCGGCATTGCGCTGCCAAGCGGCGGGCTGCTCAAGGTCGAGATGAATCACCGGCGGTTCGTCCGGGTGCAAGAACTTTTCGGCGAAATGACCAACGACAACCGGATTTTAGCGGTGGCGCTGAATTACCACATGGAAGAGCTCGAGCACGGCGAGGCGGGCCGTCCCGTCATTCTGGTCAGCAAGGACGTTCTTGTCCGCGTCAAGGCCGATGTGCTCGGCATCAAGGCGGAAGATTATTTGTCGGACCGGACGGTTACTCCTTCCGACCAGTACACCGGTCACGTTACGCTGCGCGTGCACCCTTCGGTGATCGACGAGTTTTACAATTTCCGGTTTTTGTCCGTAAGGCAGCTTGGTATTTCATCCGGCCTGCACCCGAACGAATTCGTCATTTTGCGCGACGAACTCGGCACGTCCAAATCGGCGTTGCTGAAGGTGAGTCCGGACGGCCAGCGGCTCGAACCGCTGCATCTGAGCAACGATCCGGTGTGGGGGATTACCGCGCGCAACGCTCAGCAGCGGATGGCGCTCGAATTGCTGCTCAGCGACGACATTCCGCTGGTGACGTTGACCGGGCGGGCCGGAACGGGCAAGACGCTGCTCACCCTGGCGGCGGGGCTGATAAAGGTGGAAGACGAGCACAAGTACAAAAAGCTGCTGATCGCCCGTCCCGTCGTGCCGATGGGCAAAGATATCGGGTATTTGCCGGGCGAGAAGGAAGAGAAGCTGCGCCCGTGGATGCAGCCGATTTACGACAATCTGGAGTTTCTTTTCAATACGAAAAAATCGGGGGATCTCGATAAAATCTTAATGGGGCTCGGCAGCATCCAGGTCGAGGCGCTCACTTATATCCGCGGACGATCCATTCCCGGGCAGTTCATCATCATCGACGAGGCGCAAAATTTGAGCCGACACGAGGTGAAGACGATCGTCTCCCGCGTCGGCGAGCAAAGCAAAATCGTGCTGCTCGGCGATCCGGAGCAGATCGATCACCCGTATCTGGACGCGCAAAGCAACGGGTTGACTTATCTGGTCGAACGGTTCAGGGAGGAGAGCATCAGCGGGCACGTCACGCTGGAAAAAGGGGAGCGTTCCCGGCTCGCGCAGCTCGCGGCGGAACGGCTGTAGCGCGCCGGCCAGATCACGATTGCCAAAAACGCGAGACATTCCTGTTCCTACCTGTTATCATAGATAAATGGCAAAAACCGAAAGAGGAGTGAACGGCGTGGCGCGTCGCAAGTCGACCGTTATACTCGTGCTGCTGACGCTGGCGGTTCTGCTTCTGTCTCCCTGGGCTTCGACGCCCGCTCCCACCGTGAAGCCGGCCAGTCCTTCCGGAGGGACGGAGGCTTTGCCGTCCGCTTCGCCCGTTGGGGAGGAGCCGGCGGAGCTTGCGGTCACGGCCTTCGTCGGCATGTCCGAATTCGAAACCTTGCAGGCGCAGAACGAGGCCTTTCGGCTCCGCCATCCCGACGTTTCGGTCGAACTGAGGCGTCAGGACCCGACGGAGGCCGGCAGGCGCTGGAACGTGGAGGAATGGAGCCCGGACGGCGCGGACATCTGGCTTGTGCCGAACGAATGGGTCACAGCGCTTGCGGTGGCGGGCGAGCTGCTGCCGGCCGACGAGGTGTTCGTCGGCGAGGCGATTTCGGAGCCGTTCGATTCGCTCGTTTCCCAGTTGAAATGGAACGGCTACGTTTGGGCCGTGCCTCGCGATATGGACCCGTATGTGGTCGTATGGAACACCAAGGTGCTCAGCGCCCTGCAGGCCGAGGGGGAGACGAAGTTCAGTCCCCCGCTTTCCCCCGAGGCTTGGCGGGAGCTGCCCGGCAAGCTAGCGGAAGCGGGGCTGAACGCCGGATGGCTTGCCATTGACGGCTCCGATCCGCTGGCTTTGCTCGCGTGGATCGGGACGTTCGCGAACCGGCGCGAGGACGCGCCGCTGACCTCGGCGGGACAAGCGTCGGACGGCGGCGCGCTGGAACAGGCGCTGTCTCTGCTTGCCGAGGCGCGAAGCGGCATTCGTTCCGGTCCGCTGACGCCGGCGTTCTGGCGGTCACTTGCCGCAGGGGAAGCGGCGGCGGTTGTCGCGAGAAATTCCGCCGCCACACGGGCGTTGCGGACGTTGTCCGGCTCCGAGGCCGCCGCCCTGGCTATCGACCGGTCGGCCTGGAACCGCGATTTTGTCTGGCCCGGAGGCGTCAGCATCGTGCTTTCGGCGAAGACGAAACACGAAGAAGCGGCCCGCGTCTGGGCCGCAGAAATGACGAGCAGGGACAACCAGCTGCAAAATTACCGCCAAACCGGACGGCTGCCGGTTTCCCGTTCCCTTTATTCGGAGGCATACGGGATTGAAGAGCCGTTAAACGATTCGGGCTCGGGCGGTTTCCCGAACGAGCCGGCGATCGCCTCGGGTCCTGAGGTCGCTTCGCGTCTGGCCGAGATCGGAGCCTTGTGGAGCGGGCTGCTGGACGGCTCCGTCGCGACGGAGAGATGGAAGCCGCTCGCAACGGAATTATTTGCCGATTTTAAGCGTGACCGTTAATTGCCCTTCTTCGATGCTGACGCTGTCGGCCTTTACATAACGAATGAGTTGTTGCGGATAGAACCCGAGGTCGAATTCGCGCTCCAGATCGGCTCTGGTCGTATCCGGCAATTCGAGGCCGTTGAACACCAGCTTGTCGACATGGAACCGGATCGCATTTTCGGGCTCGTTTTCCAGGGTGTAGTGCCCTTCGATCGCGACGCTCAGGTCGCCGCGCGAACCTTCCAGCTTCATCCGGCCGGGTTTGAACGAAATCGTGAACGTCTTGAAGCGCTCGTCCTGGCTGCGGATGAATTCGTTCAGCATGCTGTCGGAAATCGTAATCGTCGTCTTCAACCCGCTTGTCGTCATCATGTCCGGGTGCTCCTGAATCCAGTCCGGCAAATGGCCCATCGCCTTCGCCAGCGCGCGGAAATGCTCGCGGACCTCGTACAAGCCGACGCTGCGCCAATAGGCCTGCAGCTCGTTCATCAGCTGCCGCAAATAGTCTCCCTGCCCGCTGTCGGCAATCGCCTGATCGAGTTCGCGCCGCAAGGCGGCCACCCGGTCGCGCTGGGCGATCAGGGCGTTCTCCACGTCGGAGAGCTCCTGCTTGCTCCGCTTGAGCGCTTCGTAGCCTTGGCGCAGACGGTCGTATTCTTCCTGATAGGTCAGCATCGCTTCCCGGTCGGCCCGAAACACCAGCTCCATCAGCTCCCACGTCCGCAGCAATTCCGACAGCGACCGGGCTTGAAAAACGGCGGACAGCAGAATATCCTTCTGTCCCATATAATAAGAACGAAGGGCGCGGCCGGCCCTTTCGCGTTGGGCGGAGATGGCCATCTCCTGCTGGGCCAGTCTCGCCTCGCTCTGGGCAATGTCTTTTTCGGCGCTGCGCCTTAAGGTTCCGATCCGTTCGATCTCGCGTTCGATTTCGGTGACGGACAGGCTTTTTTCCAGCAGCTTGCGCGTTTCATCTGTCATGCTCGCCGGGTCGGCGTACACGGGAACGAGCGCCCCGGCCCGCGTCAACGCCGCAACGACCAGCAGCAGCGGCAATCCTAACCATAACAATCGTCGCATCGGGGCCTCCTTCCTTTCGGGCGGACGAGCGGCGCGGTAGTTCAGCCTATGAACCAAACGTCGAAAATAGAAGTCCGGCAGGCGTTCTCTTGAGCCTGCATAAGATTACGCGATCGTTCTGTCCGAAGTTTAATTATAATCGGTTGGCAAACGCAGGGAAAGGAGGCGAAGAAGATTGCCGGAAGATCATGCGCCTGTGCCCAAGTTCGCCGAAGCGTTCCGGAACGAGCTGGCCGGAAGCGGCCGCGTCGGCCGGCTGCCTTCGGGCGCGGAAGTGCCCTGCCTGACCTTCCGCGATTACATGCGCCTGTGCCTTTACGATCCGGACTGCGGCTATTACCGCAGCGGTCCCGTGCGGGTCGGCCGGTCCGGCGACTTCTACACGAGCCCGTTTCTCGGCGAGACGATGGGCGAGCAGCTTGCGGCCGCGCTTTGGAAGCTGGCCGACGAACGGTTCGGCGTCGGAAGCGGCGCAAACGTGATCGATTGGGGAGGCGGGACGGGAAGGCTGATCCGGCAGCTGGGCGAATCCTGGGGCCGGGAGGGGGCGAGCGACCGGTTCCGGCTTTTTGTCGTCGAGGACCATCCGGCGCACCGCCGGGAGGCGGAGATTGCGCTGCGTGATCGGATCGAAAGCGGATCGGCCCGCATTTTCGCGGAAGCGGAGGCCGAGGCTTATCCGTGGCGGAAAGGGAACACGATCGTCATCGCGAACGAGTTGCTCGATGCTTTTCCGGTCCATCGGGTCGTGCAAACGGAGGACGGGCTGGCAGAGCAGGGCGTGTTCTGGGACGAGAACGCCGGGCGGCCCGCGCCTTGCCTGACCGGACTCAGCACGCCGAGACTCGCGGAACGCCTTGCGCTGGACGGGACGAAGCTGCTCAAGGGGCAGATTGCGGAGGTCGGCCTCGACGCGGCCGATTGGGTGGCCGGCTTGTACGGCAAGCTCGGAAATGCGCTGCTGGTCATCCTCGATTACGGGGATGAGGCGGCCGAGCTGACGGGTCCGCACCGGATGGAGGGAACGCTGGTTTGCTACAGGCGGCATATCGCGCACGGCGATCCCTACGTTTTGCCCGGCGAGCAGGACATCACCGCGCACGTGAATTTTACGGCGATCCGCGACGCCGCCGTTCACGCGGGTTGGGAGCCGCTCTGGTACGGGACGCAGCAGCGGTTTCTGATCGCGTCGGGCGTGCTGGACCGGCTTGCCGCGCATGCGTGTACCGATCCGTTTGCCCCGGTCGTCCGGCGCAACCGACAGATCCGCCAGCTTCTGTTGTCCGACGGGATGGGCGAGCTGTTCAAGGTGCAAATTTTCGCGAAACGCGGTTGACCGGCACGGTGAAAAAGAAAGGGCGGCAAACAAAAAAGCTTGAGACGCAAGGAAGCCTGCGTCTCAAGCTTTTCTTCCGAATGGCTCCGCCATCGATCAGAACGGCAGACCCATCTCGAACACCGACCAGTATGTAAAGCCCAGGAACGCAATGATCATATATCCCCAGAACATGAAGATATAGGTCCGCTCCGTGAATTTCAGATAACCGAACAGGAAAAATACGGCCGCCTGTATAAAGAACAGCAAGGCCATTTCCCACATATCGCCTGCGAAGGACATCAGCGCGATCACAAGCGTGAAGAAGCCGAGCACCCGAAACATGCGTGCCATGAAAGATCCCCCTCTCTGCTTCGCATTCCAACCCAATTCTAAACGCTATTATACCCGCTGCCCGCACGAAGTGTAAACCGGAAGAAGTGACGAATTGGCAAACTTTTCGTTTCGGTTACGTAGGTTTCCGCAAGGACCGCGTTTTTATTCCGGATTTCGTTTCGGTTCCGCACAGGTATACGCGCGCAAAAATTGGATATACATAGGAGTATCCGATAGATTCTATGAATTTCTCGCCAAGCATAGAAATGGATTGAGAAGCATCGATGCAAGTTGAGGAGGGAAAACAGTCAGATGACAGCAGCCAGACAGGATGCATGGACGGAAGACGACGATTTGATTTTGGCCGAGGTGACCCTGCGGCATATCCGGGAAGGCGGCACGCAGCTGGCCGCATTCGAAGAAGTAGGGCGGAGAATCGCGCGGACCGCGGCGGCCTGCGGATTCAGGTGGAACAGCTGCGTGCGGAAACGGTATAGCGAGGCGATCCAGCTCGCCAAGCAGCAGCGGCAGAAGCGGAATTATTTGAAAAAGCAGGGCATAGCCGATTTGGACGCCGCGGAAGAAACAACCGGCGGCGAGGCGCCACTGGCCAAAGGGGAAGCGGTGACGGCCGAATCGCTGTCGCTCGAAGCAGTCATCCGTTATCTGCGGCAATGGAAAGGCTCGATCCAGGAGTTGAACCGGCAAATCAAGCACCTGGAAAAAGAATTGAAAGAGAAGGACGAACGGATTGCCGCCCTGCAGGAGGAGAACGAGCGTCTTTCCAAGGAAGTAAACGAGGTCCAGACCGACTACCAAGTTGTGAACGACGACTATAAGGCGCTGATCAAGATTATGGACCGTGCGAGGCGGCTTGCGTTTCTCGCGGAAGAACCGGAGGAAGAGAAGACCCGCTTCAAGATGGACGCCAACGGCAATCTGGAGCGCATCGAATGAAGAAATCGGCCTGTTTCCACAAGATTTGTGGGCAGGTCGTTTTTTTTCGACGATCCATTGACGAACAAGGATTTCCAAACGTAACCGCAGCCTATGCGTCTATATCCCTATCGCGACGATATATCAACTCGGCTACGCGTCTATATGGGAAAAAATCCAACCAAATTCATCGTTCAGGAGCCGGAAACCGCTCTATGTTGGATAGATCCAATCTTTTAGCCCGCAGAAGCCGAATCCGCAAGGCTCTCGCGGCCGTTTCATTGAAGAAAATCCAACATACGATCCCGAATGGGGCGAAAGGAGCCCGTATCCTGCACAAAATCCAATATAGCCGCTCGGGGGCATGTAGGGTACTGGTCGGACTACATAACGGGTTAGCGAGGATGGTGACGGGCAAGAGAGGTACTGAGCGGAATAGATGGCGGTTGCGCACTATCGCACTAACCCAATCGCCCGGGACGGAACCCTCTGAACGGAACTTCCGTTGCGAACGGCCTCAACGCGCGAATGCCCCGTCTTTTCAAGCGGAAAGGCAACGCGGTTCGCTCGCTTGCCGGGAGGGGCCCAATGAAGACGGTTCAGAAGCCATCCCGAACGCGGCCGTCAAGCCAAAAGGCGCCACGGGGCGGCTTGCCGTATAATCTTGCTGTATAATATTGGAGCGAGAAAGAGAGGGGAAACGTATTTAAGCGAGAAAGAGGGGGAACGCATTGGAACGAAAAAGAGAGGAGGAAACGCCATGACGCGCATTGCGGTCGTCGGGGGAGGAGCGCTCGGCTTGCTGATCGGCGGGAAGCTGGCGGCGTCCGGCCAGCCGGTGGAAATCTGGACCCGCACGGAAGAACAGGCAAGGCTGCTGAAGGCCGAAGGCGTCCGCATCGAGCATGCGGACGGGACCGCGGATGCCGTCGCCTCCGTCAAGGCGGCGGCGGTCAAGGATGCGCCGCCCGGGGAAGACGTGCTTGCTTTTCTGGCGGTGAAGCAAACCGCGCTGGAGCCGCCGCTGCTTGCGGCGCTGGACCGGGCCGTCGGCCGGGGCGGGGCGATCGTGGCGCTGTGCAACGGCATCGGCCATCTGGAGCGCCTTGAAGCCGCATTGCCCGGCAGAACGCTTATGGCCGCGGTGACGACCGAGGCGGCGCTGAAGATCGACGCGCGGACGGTCCGGCATACCGGGCGCGGGACGACCTGGTTCGGCCGCGCTCCCTTGCTTGGCGCAAGCCCCGTCCGCCTGGCCGGTCCCATCCCCGAGGAAACGGCCCGTACCGTCGAAAGTTGCCTTTCCCAGGCAGGATTTACCGTATTTTTGTCGAATGAAATGACGGAGCGGATATTGCGCAAGCTGCTCGTCAACGCGGTGATCAATCCTTTGACCGCTTTGCTGCGCGTGACGAACGGGGAATTGCTGGCTACGGCCGAGAGGCGCTCGGCGATGAGGGCGGTCTACGAGGAAACGGCCGGCATTCTCGCTTCGTATGGGCTTAAAGCTTCCGAGGAGTTGTGGCGGGAAGTGATCGGCGTTTGCGAACGAACGGCCGCCAACCGCTCCTCGATGCTGCAGGACGCGCTTGCGGGGCGGGCGACGGAGATCGGCTCCATCAACGGAGCGGTCAGCCGCCTGGCGTCCGCGATCGGACGGGCATCGCCCTGGAACGACAAGCTGACGGCATTGGTGAAGGCGTTATCCGGCGGATGAGGAGAGGTGTTCATGGCTGCTGTCTGGGAAGCGTTGAAATACGGCTACGCGGCGCTGGCCGTTGTGCCGGTCGTCCCTTTTCTGCTTGTGTTCTTCGTCGCTCATGCGCGGAGCAAGGACAAGAAGCGGGCCATCCGGCTGTCGATGGATGTCACGACGCTGTTTCTGATCGGCATCGTATCCAGCCTGCTCAACAAGCTCGGCACTTCCTTCGGACCCTACTTGATTCTGCTGTTTATGCTTTTGCTTGCGGGCCTGATCGGCAACGCCCAGAACCGGGTCAGGGGTAAGGTCGACGGAGCGAAACTGATCCGGGCGGTGTGGCGCTTGTCCTTCTTTGTCCTCAGCGTCATGTACGTCCTGCTGATGGCGGTTGAGCTTGTTCGGTCGCTCTTCCGGCTGTCCGCGTAAGGGAAGACGTACCTTTTCATTAGCATAAAAATTAGCATTTAAACTTTGGCACAAAAAAACGTCGGCATAAAAAGGCGTTTCCGGAAACAACCTACCAATTGAGGAAGGTTGTTTCTTTTTTTTGGGGCCAAACGCCTTCGCGATTCTGCTTGGAAATATCGACCTGTAGTTCAAACATGAACTCGGCGGTATAATGCTAGATGTTATTAAAAATAGATAAAAAAAGGAGCTTTCCAGTATGCGGAAATCTTGGGTTGTCACCCTTTCGCTAATTTTGGCGCTGGCTTCCGTGCTGGCCGCGTGCGGATCGGGGAAAGAAGGCGGGTCTTCAGCGAAAAATCAGGTATTCAGCATGAATCTGACGTCGGAGCCGCCTACGCTTGATCCCGCGCTGGCGCAGGACTCCGTTTCCTTTACGGTTCTTACGGGACTGTACGAAGGCCTTACGCGCAAGGACGAAAACGGAAAGGTCCTTCCCGGCATAGCCGAATCTTGGGACATTTCCGACGATCAGCTGACGTATACGTTTCATTTGCGCAAGGACGCCAAATGGTCCAACGGCGACCCGGTAACCGCGCACGATTTCGAATACGCGTGGAAACGGGTGCTCGATCCGGATCTGAATCCGGCATCGCCGTACGCCTATCAGCTGTACTATATCAAAAACGCGGAGAACTACAACATCAAGGCGAACAATCCGAACCATATCAGCGATCCGGCGCAGGTGGGCGTAAAGGCGCTGGACGATTACACGCTGCAGGTGCGGCTGGAACATCCGACGCCTTACTTTTTGAGTATTACGTCGTTCTGGACGACGTTCCCGGTTCATTCGTCCGCCAAGGACAACGAGGCGTGGGCGGCCGAAGCGAAAACGATCGTCTCCAACGGTCCGTTCAAAATCGCGACCTGGAAGCACGGCAACGAAATCGAGCTCGTTCCGAACGAGAACTATTACGCCAAAGACGAGATCAAGCTGTCCAAAGTCCGTTTCGTCATGGTGGCCAACGCTTCGACCGAGCTGCAGATGTTCCAGACCGGACAGCTCAACTACGCCGGCTTCCCGACCGGCGAAATTCCGGTCGAGCAGATCGGGAAGCTGAAGGAAACGAACAAGGACGAGCTGCGCATCAAGCCGATCGCAAGCACGTATTATTACAACTTCAACAATACGAAATCGCCGTTTGACAATGTCAATATCCGGAAAGCGTTCGCCCTGGCGGTGGACCGGCAGCAGCTTGTCGACAAGGTGACCAAGGGCGGCCAGGAACCGGCGTACGGCTTCGTTCCCCCCAGCATCATGGGCGCGCAAAAAACGTACCGCGAAGAGTATCCGGACCGGGATTTCATGAGCCCGAGCGCGGAAGCGGCCAAGGCGGCGCTGGCCAAAGGCCTGCAGGAGAAAGGGCTGGCGAAGCTGCCGCCGGTGACGCTTACGATCAACGAGAACACGGGCCACAAGCAGGTCGCCGAAGCGCTGGCCGACATGTGGCGCAAAACGCTCGGCGTCGAAGTCAAGATCGAGACGCAGGAATGGAAAGTGTTTCTCAAAAACCGCACGAGCCTGAACTACGACATCTCCCGCGCCGGCTGGTCCGCCGACTACAACGATCCGATGACCTTCATCGACATGATGACGTCGGCGAGCGGGAACAACGATATCGGCTTCAAAAACGCGGAGTACGACAAGCTGGTCAAGGAAGCTTACGCGACCGTCGACCAGAAGAAACGGATGGAACTGATGCACCGGGCCGAGAAGATTCTGATCGGGGACAACATGGCGATATTGCCGCTCTATTACTACACGGGCGTTCATTTGGTCAAATCGAACCTGAAAAATATCGTCATGGACTACCAAGGCATGGTTGATTATACGCGGGCTTATCTGGAATAACGGGCTGAGCCAATCGGGATATGGTGCCGGGCGCCGCCACTCCATATCCCGATTGGCCGCCGGCGCGCCGCGGCAGGAAGGAGCGTTTGGTCACGTGACACGTTATTGGATCGGGAAAATCGTCTCCGTCGCCGTCTCGCTGTTCGTGCTGGCAACGGCGACTTTTTTTCTGATGAAAGCCATCCCCGGCGATCCGTTTACGCAGGAGAAGGCGGTGCCGGAGGAAATCAGGCAGAAGCTGCTGGCTTATTACGGGCTGGACAAGCCGGTATGGCAGCAGTATTTGGCGTATTTGAACAATTTGCTGCATTTCGATCTCGGCATGTCCATGAAAAGCAATTATCAAACGGTGGCCGGCATCATCTCGGACTCGTTCGGCTACAGCTTTCGGCTGGGCGTCGTCGCCATCGCCGTATCGATCATCGTCGGCGTGGCGGTGGGCATTTTGGCGGCCATGCATCACCGCAAGCTGATTGACAGCGTTTCAATGGTGCTCGCCGTGCTTGGGGTAAGCGTGCCGAACTTCGTGCTCGCCTCCCTGATGCAGTATGTTTTCGGCTACAAGCTCCGCTGGCTTCAGGTGGCGGGACTGAACGGGCCGCTCGATTACGTCATGCCGGTTATCGCGCTGTCGGCGCTGCCGATCGCGTATATCGCCCGGCTGACCCGGTCTTCGATGCTTGAAGCGCTGTCCGCCGAATACATCAAGACGGCCAGAGCGAAAGGGCTGAGCAGACGGGCGATCGTGCTGCGGCATGCGGTGCGCAACGGCATTCTGCCGGTCGTCACCTATGCGGGGCCGATGGCGGCCAACATCGTGACCGGCTCGGTGATCGTCGAGCAAATTTTCGGCATCCCGGGGCTCGGGCAATACTTCGTCGCCAGCGTATCGAACCGGGATTATACGCTCATCATGGGCATTACGCTGTTTTACGCGATTGTGCTGATGGCGGCCCGCTTGATTACGGATATCGTCTACGGGCTGGTCGATCCGAGAATCCGGTTGCGGTCCGGGAAGGGGGCGGCATCATGAGCGAAAAAACAACGGCGGCGCAAGCGGAGTCTTCGGCCCGGCAGCGGGGCGGGGAAGGGGCGCTGACCCGGGAGATGTTCCGGAAGCTGGCCAAGCGTCCTTCGGCCGAAGCGATTGCCGGCGAGAGCGTTCCCCTCTGGCGCGATGCGATGCGCCGTCTCGTCCGCAACAGGCTGGCGATGAGCGGGCTCGCGTTTTTGGCGCTGCTGTCGGCGATGGCCGTTATCGGCCCCGTCATTTCGCCGCACGACTATTACACGAACAATCTGGACATGACCAACCAGCCGCCGTCTGCGGAATACTGGTTCGGCACGGACCATCTGGGAAGGGATTTGTTTTCCCGCGTCTGGATGGGAGCCCGGATTTCGCTTACCGTCGGGCTGGCCGCCGCTTTCATCGATCTGATCATCGGCGTCGTGTACGGCGGCATCATGGGATATGCGGGCGGACGCCTCGACGAAGCGATGAACAAAATATCGGAAATCCTCTATTCGATTCCGTATTTGCTGGTCGTCATTCTGCTTCTGGTCGTCATGGAGCCGAGCATGTGGACGATTATTGCGGCGCTGTGCGTGACGGGCTGGATCAACATGAGCTGGATTGTCCGCGGCCAGATTCTGCAGCTCAAAACCCAGGAGTACGTGCTCGCGGCGCGCTCGATGGGCGCGGGGCCGATGCGTATCCTGTTCAGGCACCTCATTCCGAATTCGCTCGGTCCGATTATCGTCACCCTGACGCTTTCGGTGCCGTCCGCGATTTTCGCCGAAGCCTTTTTGAGTTTTCTCGGGCTTGGCGTGCAGTCGCCGGCGGCTTCGTGGGGCACGATGATCAACGATTCGCTCGCAAGCTGGAGCCTGTATCCGTGGCAGCTGCTGATACCCGCCGCGCTGCTCAGTCTGACGATGCTGGCGTTCAACGTGTTCGGGGACGGACTTCGGGACGCTTTTGATCCGAAGCTGAAAAAATAACGCTTTTCGACTTGGGGGTGAGGAGATGGAAACGATTCTTCGGGTGTCCGACCTGCACGTATCGTTCGCCGCGCGAGGCGGGAAGATTCGGGCGGTGCGGGGCGTCAATTTCGAAGTGAAAAGAGGCGAAGCGGTCGCGATCGTGGGCGAATCCGGCTCCGGCAAAAGCGTGACGGCGCAGAGCATCATGCGGCTTCTGCCGAGTCCGCCGTCGCGGATCGAGAAGGGCTCGATCGAATTTAAAGGGCGGAATCTGCTGAAGCTGCCGGAGCGGGAAATGGAGGCGGTGCGCGGCAGGGACATCGGCATGATTTTCCAGGACCCGATGACATCCCTCAATCCGACGATGACCGTCGGCCGGCAAATTACGGAAGGCCTGTTCAAGCACCAGGGAATGAACCGAACCGAGGCGCGGGAACGGGCGGTCGAGCTGCTCCGGCTCGTCGGCATTCCGAATCCGGAGAAGCGCTACGGCCAATATCCGCATTCGTTCTCCGGCGGCATGCGCCAGCGGGCGATGATCGCCATCGCCCTGGCCTGCAATCCGTCGCTTCTGATCGCGGACGAACCGACCACCGCGCTCGACGTGACCATCCAGTCGCAAATTCTGCGCGTCATGAAAGAGATGCAGGAACGGTTCGGCACGTCCATTATTCTGATCACGCACGACCTCGGCGTCGTAGCCCAGCTGTGCGACCGCGTCGTCGTCATGTACGCCGGCCAGGTGGTCGAGTCGGGAACGACATGGGAGCTGTTCCGCAATCCGCAGCATCCGTATACGCGCGGACTGCTGCGTTCGATGCCGCGGCTCGATCTGCCCAAAGGCAAGCCGTTGATCCCGATCGAAGGCACCCCTCCCGATCTGCTCGCGCCGCCTCCGGGATGCGCGTTCTGCGCGCGCTGTCCCGAGGCGATGGAAGTGTGCGCGGACCGCGATCCCGAGCTGGTGCCGGTCGGTCCGGCCGGGCAGGCGGCCAAGTGCTGGCTGCACCATCCGTTGGCGAAGGAGGCGGTACGATGAGCGCAGGGACGAATCGAGCGCTGCTGGAAGTGAACGGACTCAGCAAATTTTTTCATATAGGCAACAAGCAGACGCTTCGCGCGGTCGACAATTTGACGTTCCAGGTCGGGCAAGGCGAGACGCTGGGCGTCGTCGGCGAATCCGGCTGCGGCAAATCGACCGCGGGCCGGACGATCGTCCGGCTGTACGAGCCGACGGCAGGCGAAGCGCGGTTTTTGGGGCAAAACATTTTCAAGCTAAAAGGCGCGAAGCTGAAGGCGCTGCGGCGGGAGATGGCGATGGTCTTTCAGGACCCGCACGCGTCGCTCAATCCCCGCTTCAGCGTCGCCGACATCATCGCGGAACCGCTCGATATTCACGGTCTTGCCGGCAGCGCCAAAGAGCGGCGCAAAAAGGTCGAGGAGCTGTTGGACAAGGTGGGCCTGCGCCCCGACCACGCCGCCCGCTACCCGCACGAGTTCTCGGGCGGACAGCGCCAGCGCATCGGCATCGCCCGCGCGCTTGCGGCCGGGCCGAAATTCGTCGTCTGCGACGAGCCGATTTCGGCGCTCGACGTGTCGATCCAGGCGCAGGTCGTCAACCTGCTTAAGGATTTGCAGCGGTCGATGGGGCTGACCTATCTGTTCATCGCGCACGATCTGTCGATGGTCAAGCATATCAGCGACCGCGTCGCCGTCATGTATCTCGGCAAAATCGTGGAGCTTGCGGAAAGCGCCGAGCTGTACGGCAATCCGAAGCATCCGTATACGCAGGCGCTGCTCTCGGCGATTCCGATCCCCGATCCGAAGGTCGAGGCGGAGCGGGAGCGGATTGTGCTCTCCGGCGATTTGCCAAGCCCGATCAACCCGCCGAGCGGCTGCCCGTTCCGCACGCGGTGTCCGTACGCCACGGAGAAATGCGCGGCCGAATCTCCCGCCTTTCGCGAGATCCGTCCGGGGCATCGGGTGGCGTGCCATTACGCCTGACCGCACGCCGGGTGCGGCGCGCCGGCTGGCGCGGGCGCGGACGGCGGCGGGAGAAAGCCGGTTTGCGATCGCGCGGCAAGCCGAAGGTTAAAGCTGTTCGCAGCGAAAGGCTGCGGACGGCTTTTTTTGTCATCGTCCGGCCTCATCCGCTTCGAACAAGCCGGCCTCCCCGAGTCCGGCTTGCCGCCTTCGGCAAACGGCGATTCTTTTTGACGGCCTATCGGCTGTTGTGTACAATCAAGTTTGATATGTCTCAAAAGATATGGGAGGACCCCTTAATGAACGTAACACCCCTGGAAGGGTTGTCTTCTCCTTCGCTAGCGGAACTGTACCGGCGCCGGGACGACAAGGTTTGCGGGCTATTCGGCGGCCACCCGTCCGTTTCCGCCGATTGGCAGCGGCGGGCCGCCGCGCTGGATGCGGCGGCGGAGCGGAGGGCGGACCGGCGCCTTCTGGCGCAAGCGCTCCGCGCCTATCATGCCCGGCTGCCGAAGCACGAAGCGGTGTCGCGCTCGCTGGAACGGCTGGAGCGGCCCGATAGCCTGGTGGTCGTGGGCGGGCAGCAAGCCGGGCTGTTCGGCGGCCCGCTGATGATCGCCTATAAGGCGCTGACCGTCGTTCAAACGGCCCGCTACGCCGAACGCCTGCTTGACCGCCCGGTGGTTCCGGTGTTCTGGATAGCGGGCGAGGATCACGATTTCGACGAGGCGAACCACGTCTATGTGGCGGCCGCCGACGGCGAGCTGACGCGGATTCGGATCGAGCGTCCCGAAGGCCCCCGCCATTCCGTCAGCCGGACCCCGCTTAATCAGCGGGATTGGGAGGCTGCGCTCGACGCCTTGGCGGCTGCGCTTCCGGAAACGGAGTTCAAGCCCGGACTGCTCGACCGGCTGCGCAAGCATACTTCGGATGCGCCGACGCTGACGCTTGCGTTCGCCCGCTTGATCGCAGATTGGTTCGCTTCGGCCGGACTGCTGCTGCTGGATGCCGACGATCCGGAGCTGAGGGCGCTGGAAGGGCCCATGTTCCGCCAACTGATCGAGCGCAACGACGAATTGGAGGCGGCTTTGCGGGAAGGAGAGCGGGCCGTTAAATCGCTCGGCTTTCCGCTGCAGGCCGAATCGACTCCCGGCAGCGCGAACCTGTTTGCCCACCTTGACGCGGGCCGGACGCTGCTGTTTAAACGGGAAGGCCGGTTTGCCGATCGAAAGGGGAACGTTTTGTTTTCGCGGGACGAACTTCTTTCCTTGGCGGACGAGGACCCGGCTCGCCTGAGCAACAACGCCCTGACGCGGCCGATCATGCAGGAATTCGTGCTCCCGGTGCTCGCCACCGTGCTCGGTCCCGCCGAGATCGCTTATTGGAGCGTGCTCGGTCCCGCATTCGAACGGTTCGGCATGTCGCTGCCGCTGATCGTGCCGCGGCAATCGTTCACGTATTTGGAGCCCAACATCGCAAAGCTGCTCGACAAATACGGCGTAACGGCGGAAGACATCGTGCGGGAAGGAGCGGAAAAGAAGGCGCAGTGGCTGGCCGAGCAGGACAAGTGGCGTCTGGAGGAGAAGTTTCAGGAAGTCAGAGACCGGTTTGCCGGACTTTACGGTCCGATCCTCGACACGCTTGAGGCGCTTCAGCCGGCGCTGCGGAAGCTCGGCGAAAGCAATCAAAGCAAAATTATGGAGCAGATTGACTATCTGGAAAAACGCGCCGTCGACGCGCTGGCCAAGCAGCACGAGGCGGGGCTTAGGCAGTGGGACCGGATGCGTCTGTCGCTGGCTCCCCAGGACAGATGGCAGGAGCGCGTTTTGGGAATCGTTCATTTTCTGAATCGATACGGCCCCAAATGGCTGGACGCCTGGAACGGCGTGCCGTTCGACCCGACGGGCGGCCACCGGCTGGTCGAGGGATTGCTGGATCAAGCCTGACAGCTTTAACTACCTATAAAACGGTTGAGGAGGAAAGGAATTGGCTACGACTACCAACAGCATTATCCGGGACCCGTCGCTGGCTCCGGAAGGCAAGCTTAAAATCGACTGGGCGCAGGCGCACATGCCCGTGCTGAACCGCATCCGCGAGGAGTTCCAGCGCGAGCAGCCGTTCAGGGGGCTTAAGGTCGCGATTTCGCTGCACCTGGAAGCGAAAACGGCTTATTTGGCCAAAGTCGTGCAGGCGGGCGGCGCGGAAGTGGCGATCACGGGCAGCAATCCGCTGTCGACGCAGGACGACATTTGCGCGGCGCTGGCCGCGGACGGCATTACCGTGTTCGCAAAATACAATCCGACGGCGCAGGAATATCGCGATCTGCTCATCAAGACGCTCGAAACAAAGCCCGATTTGATCATTGACGACGGCGGCGATCTCGTTACCATTCTGCACACCGAGCGCCAGGACCTGCTGTCCACGATCCGCGGCGGGGCGGAGGAGACGACGACCGGCATTCTGCGGCTCAAAGCGATGGAAAGGGACGGCACCTTGAAATTCCCGATGGTCGCGGTGAACGACGCGTATTGCAAGCATCTGTTCGATAACCGGTACGGCACAGGCCAATCGGTGTGGGACGGCATCAACCGGACGACGAACCTGGTCGTGGCGGGCAAGACGGTCGTCGTCAACGGCTACGGCTGGTGCGGCAAAGGCGTGGCGATGCGGGCGAAAGGGCTTGGCGCGAACGTGGTCGTGACGGAAGTGGACGCGATCAAGGCGGTCGAAGCGTACATGGACGGCTTTACGGTGCTGCCGATGGCCGAAGCGGCCAAAGTCGGCGATTTCTTTGTGACGGTTACCGGCAACAAGGACGTCATTCGCGGCTGCCATATCGAAAACATGAAGGACGGCGCGATTTTGTCCAATGCGGGGCACTTCGACGTGGAAGTCAATCTGGTCGAGCTGGCCGCGCTTGCCGTCTCGAAGCGTACCGTCCGCCGCAATATCGAAGAGTACGTGCTGAAGGACGGGCGCCGCATCTACGTGCTCGCCGAAGGGCGTCTCGTCAACCTTGCCGCAGGCGACGGGCATCCGGCGGAGATTATGGACATGACGTTCGCGCTGCAGGCGCTCTCCTTGCGTTATGTGAACGAAAATTACCAATCGATCGGCGCGAAAGTGGTCAACGTGCCGTACGAGATTGACGAACAGGTCGCCCGGACGAAGCTTGCGGCGATGGGCATTTCCATCGACACGTTGAGCGAAGAGCAGAAAGCGTACCTGCAAAGCTGGGCGACCCACTGACCGGCAACCGGTACCGAAGCGGTTAAGGGGCTGCCCCATCAGCGGTCCAGACGGCTGTGGAGCGGCTTTCGTATGATCAGGTCAGCCAGAGATTTCTGGTTGGCCTATTTTTATGGCCATAAGCCGGGGGAAGCAGCCTTTGGCGTGTCTGTCCCGCGTTCCGTTTTCGGTTCGCTTTTCTCTCTCGGCTTCATCCTTTTCTCGAAGCAGCCGGCGAAGGCGAATCGGGTTGGAGAATTGGATTTCTTCATATCCGGATTCATATTTCTTTTTTCGCCAGCCCGATTTAATTGCCGCTAAAGCAACTAGAACGGAGGCTTGCGCGAAAATGGGCTGTGCAGTTGCGGTTATGGCAACTGCAGCTACGCCCGGCCGGTCAGACGAGCTGCGCGCCCGATTTAATTGCCGCTAAAGCAACTAGAACGGGGGCTCGCGGGAAAATGGGCTGCGCAGTTGCGGTTATGGCAACTGCAGCTACGCCCGGCCGGTCAGACGAGCCGCGCGCCCGAAGAGACTCGCCAACGTCACATATTGTGCTCTGCCTTCATCTCAAAGATGGCGGCGTCCGGCTCCCTCTTGCTGTAGCTGTTCGCTCTCCCGGGATCTCCTGCTGAACCTCGTATTTTTGCAGACGAAGGAGCAGGTCTCGGCGCAGAAAATGCGTACGGATGCAGAGAGCGCGTAAGGCTTGAGCGGTTGGGAGAGGCGAGTGGATCCGCGGATCGGAACGGAGAATCCGTTTCGGATCGGTTCCCGTCTCCCGACGCCCGACGGACAAGCGGGGAACGGCTCTCGAACTGCGTTTGTAAAAACATGCAACATTTTCCTTTTACCTCTCGTCAATCGAAATGGAAAAACAAAGGGGGATGAGCGCATGGAAAAGGGAAGGCGGACAAGGATCGGGAGCATCGGCGTTTGGGCGGCGGGATCGCTGCTTGCCCTGGCGCTGCTGCTGGGGGGATGCAGCTCCGGCGGGGAAGAAAAAAACGACGCGGCCGCGGGCGGAATGAGCGCGCCGGGAGCGCCGGCCGCGGCGGAGGCGCAGCCGACCTTCAAAGGGGGCGCGCAGCATGATGCGCTGCCCGCCGCCGGACAGGAGGCGGCGGGGGACGCGGCTTACGGAAATTCCGGGACCGAGGCGGGTTCCGGAAGCGAAGCCGATTCGATCCCGCCGGCCGCGGGCGCGGGAATCGGTCCCGTCGCCGACGCGAACGCCGGGTACAACCGAAAGATGATCTATTCCGCGAACGTGACGATGAAAGTCGCGTCGTTCGCCAAAGCGGAGGAACAGGTGTCCAATGCGATTTTCCAAAGCGGCGGATACATCGTCCAGTTTGCCGATACGCGCACGGACGGCCGGATCGGCTCGACTTACGTCATCAAGGTGCCTTCGTCCGGCTTCAGTTCCTTTCTGGCCGCGCTCAAGCAAATCCCCCATCTCGAATTTGAAAGGCAGATGCAGGGCAACGACGTCACCGAGGAATATGTGGACCTGGAAGCGCGGCTGAAGGCCCAGCAGGCGCTGGAGGCGCGGCTGCTCGCCTTTATGGACAAGGCGACGAAGTCGGACGACCTGGTCCGCTTTTCGAACGAGATCGCAAGCGTCCAGCAGAAAATCGAGCAGATCAAAGGCCGGATGCGTTACCTCGATCAGAACGTGGCGTATTCCACGGTGAACTTGCGGCTTTACGAAGGCGAGCCGGAAGACATGACGGTGCCGGCGGAAGACGGAAACGCGGACCTGGGCGCGCGTCTGGCTCGCGCGATGAAGGGCAGCGCCCGCGTGCTGGGCCTGATCGGCGAGGGGCTGTTGACGTTCCTGGCGGCGCTGCTGCCCGTTTTGCTGGTCGCCGCCATATTGGCGGTGCCGACGTTCGTGCTCGTTCGCCGCAGCCGCGCAGCGAAAAGGGAGCGCAGCGCGGAGAAGCGAAGGCTGCTCAACGCCGAAAAAACGCCGCAGGACGCCACGGCGTCCGACGAGGCGGCGCAGGACGACGCGGAACAAGGCGAGAGCGGAAAATGAAAATCGTTTAATCCCGTAAAATATTTTTCGAAAATCCTGCCTGTAAGGCAGGATTTTTATTTTATGGGGCGAATAATTTTCTAAGTGGTTGAAAGTGGGGGAAAGTGGTGTATAGTGGAGGGGGTGGCGAGGGCCGATGTTTTTGGGGGAATACCAGCATTCGATCGACGACAAAGGTCGAATCATCATCCCTGCGAAGTTCCGCGAAGCCCTCGGCACCGATTTCATCGTCACCCGCGGATTGGACAACTGCTTGTTCGTCTACCCCCGCTCCGAGTGGAATGCGTTTGAACAAAAACTGAAACAGCTGCCGCTGATGAAGTCGGACGCGCGGGCGTTTACCCGCTTCTTCTTTTCCGGGGCGTCCGAATGCGAATGGGACAAACAGGGAAGGGTAACGTTGCCCGGCCATTTGCGGGAATACGCGAAGCTGGAGAAAGAGTGCGTCGTCATCGGCGTCTCGAACCGGGTGGAGATTTGGGACAAATCAACCTGGGACGCCTACAAGGAGCAGTCCGAGGAGTCGTTTGCCGAGATCGCCGAGAAGCTCGTCGATTTCGATCTTCCGTTTTAGGTTCGGACCGGCCGGTTCGTCGGGAACAGACCTGGTTTACACATTGCTTTCAACATAGAAAATAGACACAAAGAAGGACCCCATGAGGTTGCCGGGAGGGCTTGCATTTGTTTCACCATATTACTGTGCTTAAAGAGGAAGCGGTAGAAGGCCTGAATGTCAGGAAAGACGGCATTTATGTCGACTGCACGCTGGGCGGCGCCGGACATAGCGAAGCGATCGCCGCGAAGCTCGCCGCTCCTTACGGCAGGCTGATCGGCCTCGACCAGGACGACCGGGCGCTTGCCCACGCCCGGGAGCGGCTTGCTCCATACGGCGAAACGGTAACGTTGGTGAAAAGCAACTTTCGGCATCTGGAAGCCGTGCTCCGCAAGGCCGGCGTGCCGCAGGCAGGCGGCAAACCGCAGGTGGACGGCATCCTGTTCGATCTCGGCGTCTCCAGCCCGCAGCTCGACGAGGCGGAACGCGGCTTCAGCTACAACCACGACGCCGCGTTGGACATGCGGATGGACCGGGATCAGCGGCTTACGGCCCGGGAAATCGTCAACGAATGGGACGAGCGGGAGATCGCCCGCATCATCCGCGATTACGGCGAAGAGAAGTTCGCGAAACCGATCGCCCGCCGGATCGTCGAGGCCAGGGCGAAATCGCCGATCGAAACGACCGGCGAGCTGGCCGAAATCGTGAAAGCGGCCATTCCCGCCGCAGCCCGGAGGACGGGGCCGCACCCGGCGAAGCGGACGTTCCAGGCGATCCGCATCGCCGTGAACGACGAGCTGGAAGCCTTCCGCGAAGCGCTGCTGCAGGCGATCGATTGCCTGAAGCCCGGAGGGCGGATCGCCGTCATTACGTTTCACTCGCTGGAGGACCGCATCTGCAAGGAGATCTTTGTGAGCGAAGTGCCGAAAAATCTGTCCCCTCCGGGTTTTCCCGTCGAAATCCTGAGCGAGGGTCGGCTAAAGCTTACGCCGCGAAAACCGATTTTGCCGTCCGAACGCGAGCTCAAGGAGAATCCCAGGGCCCGCTCCGCCAAATTGCGCATTGCCGAGAGGCTTGGAAAAGATGAGCCCGTGAACAATAGCCCGGAAGGGGAATAAAAGAATGCCTGAGCGTTACTATGGGAACTTGGCGCTCCGGCCGGAACGCAAGCCCGAGGAGCCGGCAAAGCGGCGGGCGCCGTCGCCTGCGTCCGCGCGCGAACCGCGCCGGCGCTCGATTCCGGTCGGAGAGAAGCTGCTTTATTTGTTTACCGTCTTTTTGTTTGTTGCGGTGTCCAGCGTCGTCATCTACCGTTATGCGGGACTCTATCAGTTGAATCGCGAGATTCAGGACGTGACGGCGCGGTACGAGCAGCAGGTGGAAGAAGCGAAAGAACTGCAAAGAGAAGTGGAAAAGCTGAAAGATCCGGGCCGGATCAAAGAGATTGCAAGACAGAACGGCCTGATTCAAAACGACGAGCAACCGATCACGCTGTCTCCCGCCGGAAGCCGAACGGATGCGGCTTCGAAGCCGTGAAGCTTTGCCAGAGGGTGAACGGACATGGTCAGACGGATCAAATTACGCACTTTGTTTCTGGGAGGGTTCATCACCCTCCTGTTTTTCGGTTTAATCGTAAGAATCTACTGGGTGCAGGTCGCCAATGCGGCGTTTTGGGAGGAACAGGCGCGCAAAACATGGATCACGAGCAAGAAGCTGGTGCAGGACCGCGGGACCATTACGGACCGGGACGGCAACGTGCTGGCGGCGGACACGGTCGCCTATACGCTGGCGGTCGGGCCGAAAAAGCTTCACGAGCTCGACGAAGAACATCCCGAATGGCGCCTGATCGACCAGATCGTCAACAAAGTGCATCTGGTGCTGAACAAGCCGGAATCGGAAGTCCGCGCGGCCGTCGACGCCAAACGGGAAGACGGAAGCTATCTGGACCAGCGCGAGATTCGGCCGGAAGGATGGAAGATGGACAAGAACGTCGCCGACCGGCTGATGGCGTTTCGGGATCAGCTTAGGGAGCAGACGGGCAAAACCGACGTCGGCCTCTATTTTATCGAGGATAAGAAGCGTTTCTATCCGAACGGCTCGCTCGCTTCCCACGTCCTCGGCTACGAGAATAAAGAGGGCGTCGCGGTGATGGGGCTGGAGAAGACGCTGAACGACGAACTGAAGGGCCAGGAAGGGTCGATCACGTACGAGAAAGACGGCATCCGCACGCAGCTTCCGAACGGCAAGGTGGAAGTGAAGCAGGCGATTGACGGGAAAAACGTCACGCTGACGATCGACCGGGACATTCAGTTCTACATGGAGGAAGCGCTGAGGGCGGCCTACAAGCAATACAATCCGGTCAGCATTACCGCGATCGCGGCCGATCCGAAGACGATGGACATTCTCGGCATGGTCAGCCTTCCGGATTTCAACCCGAACGCCTATTGGGAGACGAAGAACCCGGAAGCGTTCAAAAACAACGCGATCCAATCGGTGTACGAGCCCGGCTCCACCTTCAAGATCGTCACGCTCGCGGCGGCGGTGCAGGAAGGGCTGTTCAATCCGAACGCCTACTACCAGTCGGGGAGCATCAGCATCTCCAGCCGGGACAAGCCCATTCACGACCACAACTGGAGCGGCTGGGGACGAATCACCTATCTGGACGGCCTCAAGCATTCCAGCAACGTCGCGTTCGTCAAGCTCGGCTATCAAATGCTCGGCAAGGAAAAATTCAAGCAGTACATCGACAACTTCGGCTTCGGCGTCAAAACGGGCATCGAGCTGCAGGGGGAGGTCATCGGCAAATCGACCCCCACGTGGAACCGCGACTGGGCTTCGGCCACGTTCGGCCAGGCGGTCACGGTGACGCCGATTCAGCAGGTGGCGGCGGTGGCGGCGGTCGCCAACGGCGGCAAGCTGATGAAGCCGCATCTGGTCAAGGCGATTACCGACCCGGCTACGGGCGAGAAGACGGTCGTCGAGCCGGAGGTCGTGCGCCAGGTGATTTCCGAAGCGACTTCGAAGAAGGTCGGCGAATATCTGGAGCAGGTCGTCAGCGACCAGGAAATCGGCACCGGACGCAACGCCTATATTCCCGGCTACCGCATCGCGGGCAAGACGGGGACGGCTCAAGTCTATGAAAACGGCAAAATCGCCGAAGACAAATACGTCGTATCGTTCATCGGCTACGCGCCGGTGGAAGACCCGAAGATCGTGCTGTACGTGCTGGTGGACCGCCCGGACGACAAGTTCGCCGGCGGGGGTTCGGTTGCGGCGCCGATCTTCAAGCAGATCATGGAGCAGTCGCTGCGCCATCTCGGCGTGCTGCCGAAGGTGGAGAAGAAAGACGGCAGCGGCGGCAAGGAGGCCGAGAAGGCTCCGGTCACCGTTGCCGTTCCCGATGTCGGCGGCATGACGGTGGAACGGGCGTCGGCGGAACTGAAAAACGTCGGCTTCCAGACGGAGGTGCTGGGCAAGGGAGGCAAGGTGCTGAACCAATTGCCCGAACCCGGAAGCGTGCTGCCGACGTCGGAGCGGGTGTACTTGTTTACCGAAAAGAAAGTCGGCAGCGTTCCGGACATGAAGGGGCTGTCGCTGCGCGACGCGCTCGACCTTTGCTCGCTGCTCGGCGCGACGTGCCAGGCAACGGGCGAAGGATATGTAATCGCGCAGCAGGCGGCGGTGAAGGACGGCCGGATCTCCGTCGCGCTGTCGCTCGCCCCTCCCGGGGAAATGCCGCGGCCTGCGGGCGAAGCGGACGCGGAACGGCCGGACGCGTCGGCCGGCGGGCAGTCGGACGCCTCTTCCGGCGATTCGTCCGGAGGCGGCGGCGCGAATGGACCGGCCGGCGGATGAAGCCGGGTCATCCGCCTTGTCCGGCGGGCGGTTTTATAAAGAAATAGCAGGGCTTGTTCTAACCCCCCTTTCCTTGGAATAGCTTGAACTAAGCGGCGCGGGCTCGGCCCGCCGGTTCCGGGGAGGGGGTTTTGGCATGAAAATATCTCAGGTGACCGTCCGCAGGCGGCTGTTTGCCGCCCTTATTCTCGTCGTCATCGGCTTCGGCGCGCTGATCTTCCGACTTGGATACGTGCAGCTTTGGAAAGGCGAGGAGCTGTCCGAAAAGGCCGAAGACTCGTGGCGGAGGCAAATTCCGTTTGCGGCCAAAAGGGGCGCCATCGTGGACCGCAATGGCGTCAGCCTCGCCTACAACGTCAGCGCGCCGACGATATACGCGATTCCGGCCCAGGTCAAAGATCCGGGCGAGACGGCGAGAAAGCTGTCCCCGCTGCTCGGCATGACGGAGGAAAAGCTCTATTCGCAATTGACCAAAAGAGCCAGCAACGTTCGCCTGCAGCCGGGAGGCCGCAAAATGACGACGGAGATGGCGCAAAAGGTGCGCGATCTGGGCCTTCCGGGCATCATCGTCGCCGAAGACAGCAAGCGGTATTATCCGTTCGGCAGCCTGGCCTCGCACATTCTCGGCATCGTCGGCTACGACGAGGGGCTCACGGGGCTCGAGAAGCGCTACAACGACCGTCTGACGGGCCTTGAGGGCAACGTCTCGTTTCTGACCGACGCCGCGGGCAGGCAGATGCCGGAGTCGTCGGAAAACTACGCGCCTCCGCGAGACGGGTTGACGCTGCAGCTTACGCTCGACGAGCCGATCCAGTCGATTGTCGAACGGGAGCTGGACCAGGCCATGCTGCAATACCAGGCCGACAGCGTTATCGCCATCGCCATGGACCCGAATAACGGCGAAATTCTGGCCATGGCCAGCCGGCCGACGTTCCAGCCGGATCAGTACCAGCAGGCCGATCCGTCGGTGTACAACCGGATTTTGCCGATCTGGATGACGTACGAGCCGGGGTCCACGTTCAAGATCATTACGCTGTCCGCGGCGCTGAATGAAAACAAGGTGGATTTGAAAAACGAATTTTTCTACGATCCGGGCTATGTCGACGTGGCCGGCGCGAAGCTGCGCTGCTGGAAGAAGGGCGGGCACGGCAGCCAGTCGTTCCTCGAGGTCGTCGAAAATTCCTGCAACCCCGGGTTCGTGGCGCTCGGACAGCGGCTGGGCAAGGATACGCTGTTTAAGTACATCAAGGATTTCGGCTTCGGCAAGCGGACCGGCATCGATCTGGAAGGCGAAGAAAACGGCATTTTGTTTAAGCCGAGCCGGGTCGGTCCGGTGGAGCTTGCGACCACTTCGTTCGGGCAAGGGGTGTCCGTGACGCCGATTCAGCAAATTACGGCGGTGGCGGCGGCGATCAACGGCGGGAAGCTGTATAAGCCGCACGTGTCCAAGGCGTGGATCCAGCCGGAAACGGGCGCCGTGCTGGAGGAAACGCAGCCCGAGCTTGTTCGTCAGGTGATTTCGCCGGAGACGTCGAAGAAGGTTCGCGAGGCGCTCGAAAGCGTCGTGGCCCGGGGGACGGGCGGCAACGCGTTTCTGGACGGCTACCGGGTGGGCGGCAAAACGGGGACCGCGCAAAAGGTCGTGAACGGCAGGTACTCGCCGAACGAGCATATCGTTTCGTTCATCGGCTTCGCTCCGGCCGACGATCCGAAGCTGATCGTTTACGTCGCGGTCGACAATCCGCAGGGCATCCAGTTCGGCGGCGTCGTCGCGGCGCCGGTCGTGCGCAACATCATGGCGGACGCGCTGCCGTATCTGGGCGTGAAGCCGAGCGCCAAGCAGCTGTCCAAGGAATACAAGCCGGGCGAAACCCGGATCGTCACCGTGCCGAACATCGTCGGCAAGACGGTAACGGATTTGTACGAGGATTTGAACATGAACTTCCGGCTGTCCGCTTCGGGCAAGGGAACGACCGTGATCCGCCAGGCGCCCGCGGCCGGAGCGAGGGTGGAAAAAGGATCGGTGATCCGCATCTATCTGGGCGAAGGAGCGCCGGAATCCTGAACGCATAAAAATCTTTTCATTTTCAGAAAATCGTGCCCGGTTTCTCTTGTAACGGAATGGTCATTGGTTGATAATGAGGATACTGCAAGTCGAAGGAGGCCGATGGTTGATGTTGTTGCAAGAGCTCGCCAATCAGTTGATCGTATATCGCTCCGTCGGCGATATCCGCATTCCGATACAAGGCTTGGAGGCTGATTCCCGTCGCGTGCGGCCGGGTCAGCTGTTCTTTTGTTTGCCCGGGCATACCGTGGACGGACACGACTTCGCGCCCCAGGCCGCAGCGGCCGGGGCGGCCGCGCTGGTCGTCAACCGCCGGCTTGACGTGAACCTGCCGCAGCTGATCGTGCCCGATGTCGGCCAGGCGCTCGCGATGCTGGCGGACGCCTGGTTCGGCCGCCCGTCGCACAGGCTGCGCCCGATCGGCGTCACCGGCACGAACGGCAAGACGACGACGACGTACCTGATCGAGCGCATTTTGGCGGATGCCGGAATCAAGCCGGGCGTCATCGGCACGATCGAAACCCGCTTTAATGGCGAAAGGAGGCCGATGTCGGGCACGACGCCCGACGCGCTTCACCTGCAGCGGATTTTCCGCGAGATGGTGGACAACGGAACGGAGCGCTGCGTCATGGAGGTCAGCTCCCACGCCCTGGAGCAAGGGCGCGTGAAGGGAACCTGGTTCCGCGGCGCGGTGTTTACCAATTTGACGCAGGATCACCTGGACTACCACGGCACGATGGAAGCGTACGCGGACGCCAAGGGACTGCTTTTCTCCCGGCTCGGCAACGCGTACGAAAGCGATCCGGCGCAGCGCGGCTACGCGGTGCTGAACGCGGACGACGACGCGTCGCGGCGGTTCGCGCGCCTTACGGCGGCGGAGGTCGTGACGTACGGCGTGGAGCGGGAGGCGCACGTCCGGGCGAAAAACGTGCGCATTTCCGCAAGCGGCACTTCGTTTACGGCCGATACGTTCCGCGGCAGCCGCGAGGTGCGCCTGAAGCTGGTCGGTAAATTTAACGTCTACAACGCGCTCGCCGCGCTTGCGGCGGCGCTCTGCGAGGGCATCGGGCTGGATGAGGCGGTCGCAAGCCTGGAAAGCGCGCCCGGCGTGCCCGGCCGGATGGAAGCGGTGGACGAAGGGCAGGCGTTCGCGGTCATCGTCGATTACGCGCACACGCCCGACGGGCTCGAAAACGTGCTGCGGACCGTAAGGGAAATCGCGGAAGGAAACGTGATCTGCGTGTTCGGCTGCGGGGGAGACCGCGACCGCACGAAGCGCCCGATCATGGGCCGGCTGGCGGCGCAGCTTGCCGACCGGGTGATCGTGACCAGCGACAATCCGCGCTCGGAAGACCCGCTGGCGATTCTGCGTGACATCGAGGCGGGAATCGCGGAAGCCGGTTCATCCCGGGACCGCTACACGCTTGAGCCTGACCGGCGCGAGGCGATCCGGAAGGCGGTTGAAATGGCAAGCCCCGGAGATGTAGTATTGATTGCGGGGAAAGGCCACGAGACCTATCAGATTATCGGCGGCGTCACGCATGATTTTGACGACCGCCTGGTAGCGAAAGAAGCGTTAAGGAGTCGAAAATTGTGATCATCGCATCGCTTAGAACCGTAGCGGACTGGTGCGGAAACGGCCGGATCGAAGGGACGGAGGACGCCGGGCGGCAGCGCGTCGCCGGCGTGTCGACCGATACGCGGACGCTTGCGCCGGGCCAATTGTTCGTACCGCTCGCCGGCGAACGGTTCGACGGACACGACCATCTGGAGGCGGCCGTCAAGGCCGGGGCTTCCGCCGCGCTGTGGCAGGCGGACCGGCCGCTTCCGGCAGCCCCCGGGGTGCCGCTCGTCGTCGTGGACGACACGCTGGCCGCCTTGCAGAAGCTGGCGGAGAACTATCTGGGCAGCCTGAACGCCCGCGTGGTCGGCGTGACGGGCAGCAACGGCAAGACGACGACCAAGGATCTGCTCGCCTCCGTGCTGGGGACCGGCTTCAAGGTCGCCTGCACCGCGGGCAACCTGAACAACCACATCGGGCTGCCGCTGACGATTTTGCGCGCTCCCGCGGACACGGAAGTGCTTGTGCTCGAAATGGGCATGAGCGGCAGAGGCGAAATTTCCCTGTTGTCCCGGTTGGCGAAGCCGGACGCGGCCGTCATCACGAACATCGGCGACGCGCATCTGCTGCAGCTCGGCTCGCGCCGCAACATCGCCCGCGCCAAGCTTGAAATTGCCGAAGGGTTGAAGCCGGGCGGCACGCTCGTATACAACGGGGATGAGCCGCTGCTTGCGGAGGAACTGGCGGAGCTTAAGCTCCCTGCGGGCATAAAGCGGATCGCGTTCGGGGAAGGAGCGGATTGCGACGTGCGCCTGCTCGAAGCGGAGGTGACGCTTGAAGGCTGCGCCTTCCGTACGGCGGACCGTCCGGACGCTCTGTTCGAGCTGCCCGTGACCGGGCGGCACAATGCGGTGAACGCGCTCGCGGTCCTTGCGGTCGGCCGGCTGTTCGGGCTGAGCGAAACGCAAATCGCCGAAGGGTTCAAAACCGCGGTTCTCACCGGGATGCGGATCGAACGGACGAAGGCGTACAACGGCGCGGTCGTGCTGAACGACGCGTATAACGCCAGCCCGACGTCGGTGCGGGCGGCGATCGATCTTGTCGCGCAGTTGAAAGGGTACCGGCGCAAGTGGGTCGTGCTCAGCGACATGCTGGAACTGGGGCCGGACGAGGCCGAGTTTCACGCCGGCATCGGCCGGTTTCTGACGCCGGACAAGGCGGATGCCCTGTACACGGTCGGACCGCTTTCCGCGTTTACGGCGAAGGCGGCGGAGGCCGCTTTTCCTCCGGGCGCGGTGCGGCATTTCGAGCGAAAGCGGGAGCTGATCGACGCGCTGCTGCGGGAGCTGTCCCCGGACGACCTGGTGCTGGCGAAGGCTTCGCGCGGCATGAAGCTGGAAGAGGTCGTGTCGGCGCTGCAAAAAGGAGCCGTGGGGTGAGAGTATGGACTATACGACAACGCTGTGGACGATGGGCGTCTCCTTCTTGCTCTCCGTCCTGCTCGGCCCGCTGTGCATCCCGGTTCTGCGGCGGCTCAAATTCGGGCAACAGGTGCGGACGGAAGGCCCGCAGTCCCATCAGAAAAAGTCCGGAACGCCGACGATGGGCGGAATCATCATCTTGCTGGCGCTCACGATCGCTTTTTTGCGGTTCGCCGACCGCGGGCCGGAATATTGGGCGCTGATCGTCGCGTGCCTCGGTTTCGGGCTCGTCGGGTTTCTCGACGATTACATCAAGATCGCGCTGAAGCGTTCGCTCGGCCTTACGGCGAAGCAGAAGCTGCTCGGTCAGCTGCTGTTTTCGGTTGTTTTCTGCGTATTGCTGTACCGGATGGGCCATTCCACCGCGATTGCGGTTCCCGGAACCGGCTGGTCGCTGGACCTCGGCTGGGGCTATTATCTATTTGTCATCGTGATCTTTTTTGCCGCGAGCAACGCGGTGAACTTTACCGACGGTCTGGACGGCCTCCTGTCGGGGACAAGCGCTTTGGCGTTCGGCGCCTACGCGCTGATCGCGCTGGAGGCGTCGCAATCGGAGGCGGCTGTCTTCTCGGCGGCCATGATCGGCGCGGTGCTCGGTTTTCTGGTCTACAACGCGCACCCGGCCAAGGTGTTCATGGGCGATACCGGCTCGCTCGGCATCGGCGGCGGGCTTGCCGCCGTGGCGATCCTCACGAAGACGGAACTGCTCCTGATCCTGATCGGCGGCGTGTTCGTCGTGGAGATGCTCTCGGTCATCATTCAGGTCGTTTCGTTTAAAACCCGGGGCAAAAGGGTATTCAAAATGAGTCCCATTCATCACCATTTCGAGTTGTCGGGCTGGTCCGAATGGCGGGTCGTCACGACGTTCTGGCTGGCAGGCCTCGTGCTTGCGCTGGCCGGATTCATCTTGTACAAGGGGATATAGAATGATGGAACAGCCAACCCACTACCGGGGACGCCGCGTCGTCGTCCTCGGTCTTGCGCGAAGCGGCGTCGCCGCCGCAAAGCTGTTTTACGAGGCGGGGGCCGTCGTCGTCGCAAGCGACCGCAAGCCCCGCGAACAATGCCCCGAAGCTTCGGAACTCGAAGCTTTGGGCATTTCTGTTGTGTGCGGGGAACATCCGGACGACCTGGTGACGCCGGATACGGCGCTGCTGGTCAAAAATCCCGGCATCCCGTACACGTCGCCGCCGCTCGTCAAGGCTGCGGAGCTTGGCGTAGAGGTGGTGACGGAAGTCGAGGTGGCGTGGCATATTTCGCCCGCGCCGATCGTCGGCATCACCGGCTCCAACGGCAAAACGACGACGACGACGTGGACGGGCAAGCTGCTGGAGGCGGCGGGCCTTCGCCCGCTTGTCGCCGGCAACATCGGCCGCCCGCTGTGCGACGCGGTGCTGGAAGCCGACCCGAACGGCTGGCTCGTCGCGGAGCTGAGCAGCTTTCAACTCAAGGGGACGACCGCGTTCCGTCCCAAGATCGCCTGCCTGCTCAACGTCGCCGAAACGCATCTCGATTATCACGGAACGATGGAGGACTATGTCGGCTCCAAGGCGAAATTATTCGCCAACCAGACGGAAGACGACACGGCGGTGTACAATGCGGACGACCCGGTCTGCCGGAAGCTGGCCGAGTCGTCCCGGGCGAGGCGCCTGCCGTTCGCGCTGGCGCAGCGGCTTGAGCGCGGCGTGTGCGTGGAACCGCCGTTTCCATCCCCTCGCCCTTCGGAGGACGAGGAGCCGGCGGGGAGCGTGCGCCGCATGATCGTGTACCGTCCCGGCGACGGCACGGAGGTGCCGATCGTTCCGGTCGACCGGCTGGGCTTGCCGGGACGGCACAACGCGGCCAACGCGCTCGCGGCGATCGCGGTCGCGCTGGCGGCCGGCGCGGCTCCGGAGAAGCTTGTCGAGCCGCTTGAGACGTTTACCGGCGTGGAGCATCGGCTCGAGTACGTCGGCACGTTCCGCGGCGTGAAGTATTACAACGACTCCAAAGCGACGAATCCGACGGCGACGGCGATGTCGATCGCATCGCTGTCCGCGCCGATCGTGCTGATCGCCGGCGGACTGGACCGCGGCTCGGACTACATGGAACTGCTGCCGGCGTTCCGCCGCCGGCTCAAAGGCGTCGTCGCGCTCGGCCAGACGCGGGAAAAGATTGCGAAAGTGGCGGAAGCGGCCGGTTTGGCGGCGGTAAGAATCGTCGATCCTGTTGATGATGCCGCCGAAACGCTGCGCCTTGCCGTCAGGGAAGCTTCGAAGCTTGCGGAACCCGGAGACGCCGTGCTGCTGTCTCCGGCCTGCGCAAGCTGGGATATGTTTCCGTCCTACGAAGTGCGGGGCCGCATTTTTAAGGAATCGGCGCATACGTTGTAAGAAGGGGGCATGTCCCTACTTCTTCGCTTACGTGAGGTGTCCGATACCATGGTCAAGTCCCGTTCCGCTCCCGACATCTGGATGATCGCGGCGACGATCGCCATTTTGGCGATCGGCGTTGTCATGGTGTACAGCTCCAGCGCCGTAGCCGCCTTCCACGATTACGGAGACAAATTTTATTACGTCAAGCGCCAGCTGCTGTTCGCCGCCATGGGCGTAGCCGCGATGTTCGTCACGATGAACGTCGATTACTGGCGGTGGCGGAAATGGTCGCTGCCCGGACTGATCGTATGCTTTGCGCTGCTGGTCGTCGTGCTCGTTCCGGGCGTCGGCGTCGTGCGGGGCGGCGCCCGCAGCTGGCTTGGGGTCGGATCCTTCGGCATTCAGCCTTCGGAATTCATGAAGCTGGCCATGATTTTGTTTCTGGCCCGTTTTCTGGCCGAACGCCAGGATCGGATGCATTCGTTCACGCAGGGGCTGCTGCCTCCGCTTGCCATCCTCGGCGCTGCGTTCGGCCTGATCATGCTTCAACCCGATCTGGGGACCGGAGCGGTTATGATCGGCGCGTCGCTGCTTGTCATCTTCGTGGCGGGCGCGAGGCTCGTCCACTTGGGCGGGCTGGCGCTGATCGGAGCGGCCGGGCTCGTCGGCCTGATCGCCGCGGCGCCCTACCGTCTGCAGCGGATCACCGCGTTTCTCGATCCTTGGCAGGACCCGCTGGGCGCCGGTTACCAGGCGATCCAGTCGCTCTATGCGATCGGACCCGGCGGGCTTGTCGGGCTGGGGCTCGGCATGAGCCGGCAGAAATACAATTACCTGCCCGAGCCGCAGACCGATTTTATCTTTTCGATTCTGGCCGAAGAGCTCGGCTTCATCGGCGGATCGCTGCTGCTTCTGCTGTTTCTGATTCTCATCTGGCGGGGCATGCGGTGCGCCATTACGCTGAGCGACCCGTTCGGCAGCTTTCTGGCCGCGGGGATCGTCGGCATCCTCGGCGTTCAGGTGCTGATCAACGTGGGCGTCGTCATCGGCCTGCTGCCGGTTACGGGCATCACGCTGCCGCTCGTCAGTTACGGAGGCTCCTCGCTTACGCTGCTGCTGACGGCGCTCGGCATTTTGCTAAATCTATCCCGTTATTCGAGGTGACCGTTCGTATGCGTATCGTGTTGACCGGGGGAGGCACCGGCGGGCATATTTACCCCGCGCTTGCGATCGGCCGCGAGGTCAAGGAGCGCGAGCCCGATTCCTCGCTGCTGTACATCGGAACGGAGCGCGGACTGGAAAGCCGCATCGTCCCCGAACAGGGGATTCCGTTCGAGAGCATTCACATTACCGGCTTCCGCCGTTCGCTGTCGCTGGAAAACGTCCGGACGGTCGCGCGCTTCCTCCGGGGCGTGAGACGCTCCAAAGAGCTGCTCCGCAAATTCAAGCCGGACATCGTGGTCGGCACCGGCGGTTACGTGTGCGGACCGGTCGTGTACGCGGCGTCGAAGCTCGGCATCCCGACGCTCATTCACGAGCAGAATGTCGTTCCCGGGCTGACCAACAAATTTTTGAGTCGTTACGCGGACGGAGTCGCCGTCAGCTTCGCGGATTCGAAACCTTATTTCAAGGGCAAGTCCTATGTCGTGCATGCCGGCAATCCGTGCGCTTCGGCCGTCGCCCGGGCGGACCGGCGGAAGGGGTTCGCTTCGCTCGGCCTTTCCGACGGCACGCCGTTTGTGCTTGTCGTCGGCGGCAGCCGCGGCGCCAAAGCGCTGAACGATGCGGTGGCGGAAATGGCCCCTAAGCTTGCGTCCCTTTCGGGCGTGCACTACGTTTTCGTCACTGGCGAACGCTATTACGAAGAGACGCTCGCGCGGATGAAGGAACAGCTCTCCGCCCTGGCAAGCCGCGTTCATGTGCTGCCTTACGTGCACAACATGCCGGAAGTGCTGGCGGCCGCCTCGCTTGTCGTCAGCCGCGCGGGCGCCTCTTCCCTTGCCGAGATCACGTCGCTCGGCGTTCCGTCCATTCTGGTGCCTTCTCCGAACGTCACCAACAATCATCAGCAGCCCAATGCCGAGAGCCTTGCGGCTGCGGGAGCGTCGGTGATGATTCTGGAGAAGCAGCTGACGGGGGACGCCCTGTTCGCGTCCATCGCCGGCATCATGGGCGATCCCGCGCGCCGCGAGGCGATGTCGCGGGCGGCCCGCGGCCTGGGCATGCCCGAAGCGGCCGCGACCATTTACGGACAGATGAAAGAAATTATAAGCAAACGTAATTAATACAGGAATGCAAAGGTTCGGCTGCTGGGCGTTTGTCACCACACCGTGCCGCTCGTCATAAGATGAAGCGTAATCGTGACTGTCGAACCGGCATGCGGAAGGCAGCGCGGCAGCGGACTGATAAGCTTTCGGAATTGGAGGAACATTCATGCAACGGTTGGTCGCGGAATTGGAACAAGCCCGAGTCGGGCACGTGAAGTTGAACGAACCGCTCGCCGAGCATACGACTTGGAAGATCGGCGGCCCTGCGGACCTCTTCATCGTTCCCGAATCCCGCGAACAGTTGTCCGAAACGCTGAGGCTTCTTCATAAGCATGGCGTGCCTTGGACGCCGCTCGGCCGCGGCTCCAACACGCTCGTGTCCGACAAGGGAGTCAGGGGAGCGGTCATCAAACTGGGCAGCGGGTTCGACACCATTGCATTTGACAACAATACCGTCTGCGCAGGCGCCGCCTATTCCTTCATCAAGCTGTCGGTCATGGCCGGCAAGCAAGGCCTTACCGGACTGGAATTCGCGGGAGGAATTCCGGGTTCGGTAGGGGGCGCGGTTTACATGAATGCCGGAGCGAACGGTTCCGACGTGTCACGCATTTTCAAGTCGGCCGATATCGTCTGGGAAGACGGTAGCAGCGGGACGTACGGAAAGGAAGATATGAAATTCGGCTACCGCCACTCGATCCTGCACGAGCGCCGGGGCATCGTAACGGGAGCGACGTTTGTCCTCGAACACGGCGACCGCAAGGAGATCGCCGCCGTGATGGCGACGTTCAAGGAACGGCGGCTGCGCACCCAGCCTCTGCAAGAGGCTTGCGCCGGCAGCGTGTTCCGCAATCCGCCGAACGATTATTCCGCGCGGCTCATCGAGGCCGCTGGATTGAAGGGCGCCCGCGTAGGCGGGGCCGAGGTTTCCCTTCTGCACGCCAACTTTATCGTCAATCTTGGCGGGGCTACGGCCGAGGACGTCCTCACCCTCATGCATCGGATACAAAGCACCGTGGAAGAACGTTTCGGAATTCGACTGGTGCCGGAGGTTCTGTTGATGGGTGAACGGTAATCCGGAGGTGAATCCCTTGGACAAATTGGTGATTGAAGGCGGCGTGCCGCTTTCGGGCACCATACGCATCCACGGAGCCAAAAACGCCGCTCTGCCGATACTTGCCGCCAGCATACTGGCGGACGGAGCGGTAACCATTCGCAACGTCCCCCGACTGCTCGACATTCAAGTTATGCTTGACATTCTGCAGGATCTGGGCTGCCGGACGGCGTTCCGCGGCGGGACGGTTACGGTCGACGGTTCCGGCGCATCGTCGTCGCACGTTCCGGAAAGCCTGATGCGCCGGATGCGCTCTTCGGTTTTTCTGATGGGGCCGCTGCTTGCCCGCTTTGGGGAAGTGCAGGTGTATCAGCCTGGCGGCTGCGCGATCGGAGAGCGTAAAATCGACCTGCATTTGCGCGGCCTGGAAGCGCTCGGCGCGAACATCGAGGCGACGGGCAACCGCATCGTTTGCCGGTCGGGGCGGCTGCGCGGAGCGGAGATTATTCTCGATTTTCCGAGCGTCGGGGCGACGGAAAATATTATGATGGCGGCCGTTCTTGCCGAAGGCAGGACGACCATCGTCGGCGCCGCCCGCGAGCCGGAAATTCAGGACCTGCAGCGATTTTTGAACGAGATGGGAGCCATCGTCCGGGGGGCGGGTACGGATACGATCGTCATCGAGGGCGTGTCCTCACTGTCCGGCTGCGATTTTGAAGTTATACCGGACCGCATCGTGACCGGAACGGTCATGGTGGCGGCCGCCGCGACGAAAGGCGAAGTGACGCTGACCGGCGCGCAGCCGGGCCATCTGACCTCCTTGATTCATGTTCTGCGCCGCGCCGGTGTTCAAATTCAAGTCGAGAATGATATAATGAAAGTCCGCGCGACTGACCGCCCACGCGCCGTTCCTCGGGTCGTCACCTCGCCTTATCCGGCTTTTCCGACCGATTTGCAGGCGCAGATGATGATTTTGCTTGCGCTTGCCGACGGCGTCAGCGTGATCAAAGAGACGATTTTCGAGGGACGGTTCAAGCATGCGGAGGAATTGTGCCGAATGGGCGCCGATATCCGCCTCGATTTGAACACCGCCTTTATTCGCGGCGTGCCCCGGCTGTACGGAACGACGGTGGAGGCGACGGATCTTCGCGCCGGCGCCGCGCTGGTGATTGCGGGTCTGGCGGCCGAGGGGCGAACGGTGATCGAGCAAGTGCATCATATCGATAGAGGATACGACCGGATTGAAGATATGTTTAGCCGATTGGGAGGCCGCATCGCCAGGCATCAGGAAACCGACAAGGCGAATATCGCGGCCCTTCGCTGAAGGGTTCCCCGCTGAAGCGTCATCCCCCTTCTTTGGCGGGGGATTTTTGTCCGCGCCGCGGGACAAGCCGCCGGCAAGACGGGAGAAGCCACACGTGAACAAGTTACGGAGATCGAACGGGAGCGAGGGGAGAGGAGCATGGTGGCGGAACGGATACCCGCTTTGAAAAAAACGGACGCGGAAGAAGGAACATCTCCGCGGCGCAAAGGCGGCAAGCTGCTGTGGATCGTATTCGTGCTGTTTGCGATCGTCATGATCGTCCTGTTCTTTCGTTCCTCTTTGTCCCGGATATCGTCCGTTCAAGTAACGGGAACGGTTCATCTTTCGGCGGACGAAGTGTTGAAGGCTGCCGGAGTCCGGGAAGGAGAGTCGTTTTTCTTTCCGAGCGCCAAGGAGCTCGAGCGGCGCATCGAAACGCTGAAGGCGGTCCAATCGGTCAAAGTGGACAAGCGGTTTCCGGGCAAAGTCGAAATCGCCGTCAAGGAATATGCCGAAGTCGCGGTCGAGCTGGACGCTTCCGGCAAGACGCGCATCGTCCTTTCCAACGGGCTGTCGGTGCCGGCGTCCGGCGCTTTGCCGGACAAGCCGATCCTGACCGGCTGGAAGGAGGGCGACGAGCGGCGCAACGCGCTGTGCCGGGCGCTGGAAGGGCTGCCGGAATCGCTGCTCAGGGATTTGTCCCAGATCGCTCCGGACCCTTCCACCGCCTATCCGGACCGGATCCGGATTTATACGCGGTCGCGTTTCGAAGTGGTGACGACGGTTGAACGATTGCCGGAGAAGGCGGCGCTCCTTTCCGAAATCGTAGAGAACCGGGAGCCGGGCAGGGTCGTTTTGCTGGAGGCGGATACGTATCAGCCGTTTTCGGCACAAAACGCCCCGTCTTCAGGCGATTCATGAGGAAAACATAAGGAAAAGGTCTCTACTCAACCGAGGCAAAGAGTGCTAGAATTTCTTTTATGGACTCCGGGAATCGATAGTCTGATAGGAATAAATTGCTTACGCTGAAAGCGGGAAAAATTTTGTTGAAAAAAGAGGGAAAACCTCGCAGACGTTGAATATGTAGAGGAAGCGTCCCATATCATAGCATTTTCATCGACCAACGGGAGGTGCCACCGGTTGAGCAGTAATGACCTCATTGTCAGTTTGGACATAGGCACATCTAAAGTCCGGGTGATTATAGGGGAAATCAGCAACGGGTCCATTAACATCATTGGCGTCGGCTCTGCGGATTCCGAAGGCATCCGTAAAGGCGCCATTGTCGATATTGATCAGACCGTTCAATCGATCCGCAACGCGGTCGATCATGCCGAGCGCATGGTCGGCATTACGATTAGCGAAGTATACGTCGGGATTGCCGGCAATCATATCTCGCTGCAGAGCAATCACGGCGTCGTCGCCGTATCGAACGAAGACCGGGAGATCGGCGAGGAGGACATCGAGCGCGTGCTGCAGGCGGCCAGGGTCGTGGCTTTGCCGCCCGAGCGGGAAATTATCGGCCTTTTGCCGAAGCAGTTTCTGGTAGACGGGTTGCCGGGGATTCAGGATCCGCGAGGCATGATCGGCGTTCGTCTGGAAGTCGAATGCACCATCATTACGGGCACGAAGGCTGCCGTACATAACCTGATGCGCTGCGTGGAGAAGGCAGGCCTTAAAATTTCCGGCATCGTGCTGATGTCGTTGGCGTCGGGCATGATGGCGCTGACCAAGGACGAGAAGCAGATGGGAACGGTTCTGGCCGATATCGGCGCCGGCGCGACGACCATCGCGATTTTCGAAGGCGGAAGCCTTGCGGCCGTATCCACGCTGCCGATCGGCGGGGATTACGTCACGAGCGATATTTGCTACGGGCTCAAGACGCAGACGGAGCATGCCGAGAAGATCAAGCTCAAATTCGGATGCGCCCGCACGGAGGATGCCGCGGAGGACCAGAAATTCAAAGTGATGCGGGTCGGGAGCAACGTGGAGAAGGAATTTTCCCAATACGATCTGGCCATCATCATCGAACCGCGCATGCAGGAAATCTTCCATATGATCAGGCAGGAAGTGAAGCGGCTTGGTTATTTGGACAAGATCAACGGATACGTGTTGACGGGCGGCTCGGTGTCCATGCCGGGAGTGCTAACGCTCGCCCAAAGCGAACTGGAGTCCAATGTCCGGATTGCGGTGCCCGATTTCATCGGCGTGCGCGATCCGTCGTTTAGCAGCGGGGTCGGCATGATTCAATATGTTACGAAGTATGTCCGCACGCATGGCGCGTCAGCCGCTAAACGCCCGGCCAAGAGCAAGGCGGCAGGAGGGACTACGTCATCCAAACCCGGCATCAGGGAATGGTTCAAAAACATATTCAAGGAATTTATTTGAACCGCCGTTTAGGACTGGCCAACCAAGCGATGCGAGGAGGAAAATGGAATTATGTTGGAGTTTGATTTTGAAATGGAACCGCTCGCTAAAATCAAAGTGATTGGAGTCGGGGGCGGCGGTAGCAACGCGGTTAACCGTATGATCGAGAACGGGGTGAAAGGCGTCGAGTTCATCACCGTGAACACCGATGCCCAAGCGTTGCAACTGACCAAGTCCGAACAAAAGCTGCAAATCGGCGACAAATTGACCCGCGGCCTTGGCGCCGGGGCCAATCCGGAAGTCGGCAAAAAAGCGGCGGAAGAGTCCAAGGAACTGATTATGAACTCCCTGCGGGGTTCGGATATGGTGTTTGTCACGGCGGGCATGGGAGGCGGCACCGGAACCGGAGCCGCGCCGGTCATTGCCGAGCTGGCTAAAGAATGCGGCGCCCTTACCGTCGGCGTCGTGACGCGTCCGTTCACGTTCGAGGGACGGAAGCGGTCGACCCAGGCCGAGCAAGGCATCGAGGCGCTGAAAGACAAGGTCGATACGCTGATCGTCATTCCGAACGATCGCCTGCTGGAAATCGTCGACAAGAAGACGCCGATGATGGAGGCGTTCCGCGAAGCGGACAATGTCCTGAAGCAAGCCGTGCAGGGCATTTCCGACCTGATCGCGGTGCCGGGCCTGATCAACCTCGACTTCGCCGACGTCAAGACCATTATGACCGAACGCGGCTCCGCGCTTATGGGCATCGGCGTCGCTTCCGGCGAGAATCGCGCGATGGAAGCCGCCCGCAAGGCCATCATGAGCCCGCTTCTGGAAACGTCGATCGAAGGCGCGCGCGGTATTATCATGAACATTACCGGCGGGTCCAACCTGTCGCTGTTTGAGGTCAACGAAGCTGCGGAAATCGTCATCGCCGCTTCCGACCCGGAAGTCAATATGATCTTTGGCGCCAGCATCGACGACAGCATGAAGGACGAAATCAAGGTTACGGTTATCGCGACAGGGTTTGAGCACAAGGCTCCCGCGTCCCGGCGTCCGTCCGCTCCGGCGGCCGCGCCGCAGCCGCAGCAACATGCGGAACCGAGCGACACGCGTTCGAGTTCCGGCAATCTGCGTCCGTTCGGCAGCCACGGCCCCTCCAGCGATCATCTGGATATCCCGGCCTTTTTGCGGAACCGTCCGCGCGGCGACCGGTAAAACCATAACATACGGCCAAACGAAGAACTCCTTACCGACTATTCGGCGAGGGGTTTTTTTGTTGTCCGGAGTTCCGGACTGGACAAAGTATGGCAGCGGCGGCGGCGGTTCAGGTAGAATAGAGTGGAAAAGGAGGAGAGATATGCTAGAGATTCAAGGCTTGTCCCATTGTTTTCGCAACGGGACGGAAGAGACGACGGTTCTGGACGGAATCGATCTGGTCGTACATAAGAAAGAAGTCGTAGCGCTGCTTGGCAGTTCGGGCTCAGGCAAATCGACACTGTTGAACTTGATGGCGGGGTTGATGAAGCCGACGAAGGGAACGATCAAGATCGCCGGTCAGGCGATCGAAAAGATGAACGAGAACGAGCTCTCCGAATTTCGCCGGAAACATATCGGGTTTATTTTTCAATCCTATGAACTGATTCCTCATTTTTCGGTACTCGAAAATGTGGAGCTGCCGCTCATCTTCCAAGGGGTAAAGCCCAGGGAGCGAAGGGCGCGGGCGGCGGAAATGCTGACGCAGGTCGGATTGGGGGATAAAATTTCCTTTTACCCGTCCCAATTGTCCGGAGGGCAGCAGCAGCGGGTCAGCATCGCCCGGTCGCTGGTCACCTCTCCGACGATCGTGTTCGCCGATGAGCCTACCGGGAATCTGGATACGAAGACGGAGAAAGAAATTATCGATTTGCTGCTCGAATTGAATTCGCGCCTCGGGATGACGTTTATCATCGTGACGCACGAGCACGAAGTGGCGCAAAGGGCGCAGCGGATCGTTTATTTGCGCGACGGAAGGCTGGCTTCCCCCGAGGAATCAAGAGGTGAAGCCGGATGAGGCTCAGGGATTATATTGCGCTCGGATGGGACCAACTGCGGAGGAGGATGGTCGTGACGCTGCTGTGCACGATGGGGATCGCCATCGGTTCGGCGGCGATTATCGTCGCTTTGGCATTCGGCGAGTCGATCGCGCATTATGCCAGAGTGCAGATGAATTCGTTTCTCAAAATGGACGAAATTACGGTCTACGGGGATGGCTCCGCTTCCCCGGGAGGCAGCGGAGCCGACGCCGGCGGCATGACCGAGCAGAAGATCGATGTGATTCGGCAGCTTCCGCATGTTCGCAGCGCGGCCGTCTTTCAGCCGGTGGATTACGCTTCCTTCATCGTGGACGGAACGAAGCGCGGAAGTCTGCAGCTTACCGGGGCGGAGCTCGGCAAACTGGAGGAATTCGGCTATGAGCTGGGGCAGGGATCGTTCTCCGATCAGGACAACGCGATCGTCGTGACCTACTCCGCGATGTACGATCTGTACGACACCCGCCTTGACATGCTCAAGTCGGGACAGGAAGGCGCAAATTCCGGCGGCGGCGAAAAACGGCAAAGAATCGCTTATCCGCTCTACCAAAAGCAGCTGACGCTTAGCGTTTATACGGGAGAGAGCAATGGCGCGGCGCGCTTTGAGGCGTTTCCGGTCCGCGTCGTCGGCGTATTGAAGAAGCCTGACGGCGCCGCAGGTTACGAAGGCCAGAAAATCGGCTATATATCGCTGGGGCTGGCGGAGCGGATCGAACAGGCGAAACGGTCCGGCAGCGGCGCCGCGGCGGGGAATTCGGACACCCAGCTCGTCATCAAGGTGGACGACCCGTCGAACGTGGCCCAGGTTGAAAAATGGATTCAAAAGCTGGGTCTTAGGACCCAGTCGAATATCCGGTATCAGGAAGAAACGAACGCGCAGTTCAAAATCATTCGTTTCATCTTCGGCGGAGCGGGACTTTTTATTCTGTTTGTGGCTTCGATTTCCATCATCGTGGCGATGACGATGTCGACCTACCAACGGAGAAGACAGATCGGCATCATGAAGGTGCTCGGCGCGAATTTGGCGCAAATCCGCAACATGTTTGTCGTTGAATCCGCTTTGCTGGGATTTATCGGCGGGTGTTTCGGCATTTTGTTTTCGTATTGGGTCATCTGGTCGATCAATATCGTGTTGCAACGGTTCGCCGACAGCGAGGAAATTCTGTTCATCGAGCCGTGGATCCTGGCCCTCGGGCTGTTTTTTGCGCTGTTGACCGGCGTGTTGTCCGGCATCTATCCGGCGATCAAAGCGTCCCGAACGGATGCCCTGACCGCCATCAAAAGAGAGTAGAGAAAAGAGATTAGCGAAAAGAGATTAGCGAAAAGAGATTAGAGGATCGAAAGAAACCGGATGAGGAGAACGACGGAATGAAAAAAAAGTCGACTTGGATTTTGATTTTGTTGGTGGTCTTGATTGCGCTTGTTACGTATTTGCTGTTTTCCCTGAACCGGTCTGCAGGCCAATCCGCCCCGCCGGAAGCCGCAACCGCCAACGTTATTCGGCTGCAGGCGACGAAAGAGGACATTGTCAATACGATCGAAGTGAAAGGCAAATCCACTTACGCGGAAGAAACCTGGGTGTACGCGCCGTTTGCTTCCGAAGTGAAAGCATGGAAGGTGCGGGACGGCAGCCAGGTGGCCAAAGGCCAGGTGCTGTTCCAACTGGAGGACTCGGCCCTTCGCGACAGCATCGAACTGGCGAAGGCGAATTTGCGCAAGCAGGAGCTCGACCTTAAACTGAGCCAAATGCAGAAGCAGGTCAAGGAAGAGGAGGTGGAGACGGCGGAATGGGGCGACCGGAGCGCCGCTTTGGAACAGTACGCCAACTCGGAGCGGGAGACGGCGGAAGCCGAGCTGGCCGAAGCGCAGCTGGACATTGCCCGTAAGGAGCTGAAGGCGAACATGGACAAGCTGGCCAAGGCACAGTACAAAGCCCCTGCGGACGGCATTTTTTTGTTTGCCGAAACCAAAGAGCCGAAGATGGTCGATACCGGCGCTCCGCTGGGCAAAATCGTCAATACGTCGAAGCTTCGGCTGATCAGTACCGTCAGCGAATACGAGGTGTTCCGGATCAAGCCGGGGATGGAAGTCGACATCAAAGTCGAGGCGCTGAAGCAAAAGAAATTAAAAGGCGTTGTCGACAGCGTCTCCAAATTCGCCAAGGCGGGCACGGATCCGGCACAGTTTGAGGTTGTAATTTCTCTTGAAGCCAGTCCCGATCTGATCGCCGGCCTGAGTCTGGTCGGCACCATTCAGACGGACAAAAAATCCGGCGTCGTCGTTGTGCCCACTCTCGCGGTCATGCACGAGGACAGCGGCTATTTCGTTTATCTCGAACGCAACGGAGCGATTGTCAAGCAGCCGGTGAAGATCGGGTTGGAAACGCCGGACAAAACGGAGATCGTCGAAGGCGTCCGCGAAGGGGATACCGTCGTGCTTCAATAACGATCGGCAGATCGACAATCGGCAGCTCGACAAAAAAACAGGGGAAGGGGCGGCAAATTTAGACAGACACCGAAACGGGAAACGGATTATACTGGGTTCATCCATACCGGGGGTGCGTTCAAGGGTGGCGATCTCTATTGACCGTATACGTGGATCTTGTATTTCTCACCAATCTGGCTGTGGATGGAACGGTGCTGCTTACGACCGCGAAAGTTCGCAAGCTGCGTCCCGGACGGACCCGGATCGCCCTGTCTGCCGCCTTGGGTGCCGCCTATGCCGCCGCTATGTTTCTTGCGGACATCCCTTACTTTTACACGTTCGGAGCGAAAGTGCTGGTGTCCGCCGCCATGGTGCTCACCGCATTCGGATATGGAGGGCCGCTTCGGTTTATCCGGATATTCGGCGCTTTCTATTTGGTCAACTTTGCGACCTTGGGCGGCGTCATCGGGCTCTCTTTTTTGCTTAAACAAGCCGGTTCCCCTTGGGCCGCCATGTCGTTTACGCAGCAGGGCGGATTGCTGCTGAATTGGCAAATGCAGCTGGGATTGTTCGCGGCGGCGTTCGCCCTGTCCGCGTGGCTGTTTCGCAGCGCGTCTTTCAGCGCCCAAAGCCGGGAACGCTTGGAGACGCTGATCGCGGACGTGACCGTAACCGTGAACGGGGAGAGCATCCAGTGCCGTGGACTGGTGGATACGGGCAATCGCTTGTACGACCCGTTGTCCCGGGCGCCCGTCATGGTCATGGAGGCGTCCTTGTGGCGCGAATGGCTGCCTGAAGGCTGGGTTGCCCGGCTGCAGACCGAACCGGCCGATCAACTGGTTGCGGAAATGGGCGAAGCTTTCCCGGACGGCTTTGTCTTGCAAGACCGGCTGCGCCTCGTTCCGTATCGGGGAGTAAACGGGAATACCCGGTTGATGCTGGCGGTCAGGCCCGACGCGGTCTCGATTGCGCTGCCCGATTGCGCGCCGCATTCGAACCGGCGCGTTCTTGTCGGCCTGGATGGCGGCGCGCTGTCTTCCGATCAAACCTATCGCGCCATCGTCCATCCCGATCTGGTACCGGCTCAAGGTTCGGCGCCCGCTCCATCCCAGCCTGCATGACAGGAGGTTGTCGAGTTGTTCGTAAAGTTGAAGCTCATCTCCCAATTGACGCTGTATCGCCTGTTGTTTCGGCTCGGATGGAAGAGCGAAGAAGTGTACTACATCGGCGGCAGCGAAGCTCTGCCTCCGCCGCTTACCCGCGAGGAAGAGGAGTACCTGCTGGGCCGGCTGTCATCCGGGGACGCCGCCATCCGGGCGATGCTCATCGAACGGAATCTTCGGCTGGTCGTGTACATTGCGCGGAAATTCGAAAATACCGGCATTCACATCGAGGACCTCGTGTCCATCGGCGCAATCGGCCTGATCAAAGCGGTCAACACGTTCGATCCGGAAAAAAAGATCAAGCTTGCGACGTACGCATCCCGCTGCATCGAAAACGAAATTCTCATGTACCTGCGCCGCAACAGCAAGACGAGAACCGAGGTTTCGTTTGACGAGCCCCTTAACATCGATTGGGACGGAAACGAACTGCTGCTTTCCGATGTGCTCGGAACGGAAAACGACACGATCTACCGCAACATCGAAGAACAAGTCGACCGCAAGCTGCTGCATAAAGCTTTGGATAAGCTGTCGGAGCGGGAGCGGACGATCATGGAGCTACGCTTCGGCCTGACGGACGGCGAGGAGAAAACCCAGAAGGATGTGGCCGATCTGCTCGGCATCTCCCAGTCCTACATCTCCAGGCTGGAGAAACGGATCATCAAGCGGCTCAGGAAGGAATTCAACAAGATGGTGTAACCGTGTAATAAAAAACCTTCCCCCCGGAGACACTTACCATTAACGCTGCTCCCGGGAGGAATCGTCTTGACCCGCAACAAAGTGGAGATCTGTGGAGTGGACACCTCAAAGCTGCCTGTCCTCACCAATGCCGAAATGAGGGAGTTGTTTGTTGCTCTGCAAAGCCGCGGCGAACTTAGCGCCCGGGAAAAATTGGTCAACGGCAATTTGCGTCTCGTGCTAAGCGTTATCCAACGTTTCAACAATCGGGGCGAGTTTGTAGACGATCTGTTTCAAGTCGGTTGCATAGGTCTTATGAAAGCCATCGACAATTTCGATCTCAGCCAGAACGTGCGGTTTTCCACGTATGCGGTGCCCATGATTATCGGCGAGATTCGCCGCTATCTGCGGGACAACAACCCGATTCGGGTATCCCGCAGCCTGAGAGACATCGCCTATAAGGCGCTTCAGGTTCGCGACCAGCTGACGAACCAGCATTCGCGCGAACCGACGATTATGGAAATTTCCGAAGCGCTGAATGTGCCCAAGGAGGACATCGTCTTCGCTCTCGACGCCATCCAGGACCCGGTTTCGCTGTTCGAACCGATTTACCACGATGGCGGCGATCCGATTTACGTGATGGATCAAATCAGCGACGAACGGAACAAGGACATTCAATGGATCGAGGAAATCGCCCTGCGCGAAGCGATGCGCAAGCTAAACGACCGCGAAAAAATGATTTTGTCCATGCGCTTTTTCGAGGGGAAGACCCAAATGGAGGTGGCCGACGAGATCGGCATTTCCCAGGCGCAGGTATCCCGTCTTGAAAAGTCGGCCATTCAGCAAATGCAAAAGCACGTCAAAACGTAACTATCGCAGCGCTCGCCGGACCGGAGAATTGTCTCCGGTCCTTTCTTCGTTCGTCCGCTTTTTTTCCTTTTGTCCCGCTCTTGTCTCCCTCTTCCCTCTTCTCCACTCCTCCTGTCCATATAGCCTTTTCCTTCCTTAGCGACACTCTCCCCTTCGCTCAGAAGGCGGGTCATCCAAATTCCTGTGCGGGAATTCAGCATCCTAGCTTGTAAAAGGGAGCGACCGGTTGCGCAAAGGCTGACGGGCTACAGGTGCGCATGCAGACCGCAACAAGCCTCATGAAGATGGGCTCTTTGCGCAAAACCAGATGGAGCCGAAAGCAGTATTCGTCCAGGTACGTTTGCAGGTACCGGGGTCCGAGGCCCCGGAATGTGCGGTTGATCCATCGCTTGGCGTCGGCAAACAATTCGGGCAGCGGACGAATACGATTGAGCAGCATGCGGCCGCGTCCCACAAAAACGCTTTTCGCATCCGGATGAACGTACCGCTCGGCGTAATCCTGAATTCCGATTTTGAGGAGATAGCCGTTCGGCAAGTAAGCTTTGGATATATGATTCATTTTGATTTGAGCAGGCCGCCAGTTCCAACCGGACGAAAAAGAAGCGGCGACAACAATCGGCTGAAGCTTCCCGTTTGCCTCCGGAGATATGTTCATATAACGGCCGTAATAACGCAGTCCGCCCTTGACATGGCCGGTCAACGGTTCCCGTTCGTTCGACTGGACGAGGACGCGGCGAATTTTCCGAAGCATCGCGAACGCGGTTTTGTAGGTGACGCCGATCGCCGCCTGCAGTCGAACGGCGTTGATGCCTTTGGCGGTGTTCGAAACGAGACGGAAGGCGGTCATCCATTTGACGAGAGGCGTACGGCTTCCGTGCATGACGGTGCCCGAGGTTAGAGAGGTCTGCCGGCTCGGGGAGGATTCTCGGGGAAGGTTTTCAGGGAGGGTTCTCGTAAAGGAATTTAAAGTTGGCTTCGCAGGAAAGCTGAGCCGATGGGAGAGTGACGCTAGCGAAGAGGAGGAGGATCATGTTGGGGGCGAGGGGGACGCCGGAATGAAACTTTTGACCGGTTGGCACATATATTTAAGATAAACGGTCCGGTAGCCCATTACCGACGCCGACTGCGGGAAGGCGGGAGGGCGTATGATGAAAATTTCCGATTTCCAGACCAAGGACGTCATTAATATTGTGGACGGGAAAAAGCTAGGCCAGATCAGCGATCTCGAACTGGATCTGCGGCAGGGGAGAATCGATTCGATCGTCGTGCCGACGGGCAGCCGGTTTTTCGGCATGTTCGGCAGCGGCAGCGACGTGGTGATTCCCTGGAGAAATATCGTCAAAATCGGCGCCGACGTCGTGCTGGTGCGGCTGGATGACGCCAAAGCCTATCGGGCGGAAGAGGTGGAGGGGAGCGCCAAATAGACGGGGCTCCTTTCCGCGCCGAATTCCGCTGTGTTACACTTAGGACGGAGGTGGCACGGATGGAGCCTTTTGCATTGGCGGCGGATCGCGCGCAGGATGCCGCGCTGCTTTCGCTCGCAAGCTGGTCAAAGCGCGGAGGCTTGACGGCGGGATTCACGCTGCGCGGCGGCGGGGTCAGCGAGGCGCCTTGGCGGTCGCTGAATACCGCTCTTCATGTCGGGGACGATCCCGAACATGTGATCCGCAACCGCAGAAAGGTAGCGGATGCATTGGGTTGGGACTTCGAAGCGTGGACATGCGCGGAGCAGGTGCACGGCAACAGGGTGCATGTCGTTACGCGCATGGACCGGGGCAAAGGCCGGGAAAGCCGCGAAACGGCGATCCCGGGTGCGGACGCGCTCATAACGGACGAGCCGGACGTGTTGCTTACGATGTTTTTTGCGGACTGCGTGCCGCTTTATTTTTATGATCCGGATACGAACGCGTTGGGACTTGCCCATGCCGGCTGGAAAGGAACGGTTGCGGACGTGGCCGGCGCGACGGTCCGGGCGATGGCCGAAACGTACGGAACCCGGCCGCATCGGCTGCTTGCGGCGATCGGCCCGTCGATCGGAGCGTGCTGCTACGAGGTCGACGATGCGGTGCTTCGCCATGTCCGGCCGCTTGAAGACGGCGAGAGGTTCGCGAACCCGACCGCGGAGAGCCGGGCAAAGCTGAACTTGAAACAATTGAACCGACACCTTATGATAAAAGCAGGAATTTTGGCGAGCCGCATCGAAATGTCTTCATGGTGCACGTCTTGTCGAACCGATCTGTTTTTCTCCCACCGGGCGGAGAACGGTTCGACGGGAAGAATGATGAGTTGGCTCGGCAGGAAATCGGGGTGAACGGTTCCGTGCCATTAGAGGATCGGCTGCGGGACGTGGAGAGACGGATCCGGGAAGCTTGCCTGAGAAGCGGCAGGCGGCGGGAAGACGTCAACGTTGTCGCGGTAACCAAGTATGTATCCGCAGCTGCCGCTGCGAATGTCGTGGCGCGGGGAATCGGCCATATCGGCGAGAACCGCTGGCCGGACGCGGAAGAAAAGTGGCAGTTGCTTAAGGGACAAGCTGTTTTTCATTTTATCGGCACGCTGCAATCACGGAAGGTCAAGGATGTCGTCGGCCGGTTCGACTACATTCATTCCGTCGATCGGCTGTCGCTTGCGGAGGAAATCCAAAAGCGCGCGGAGGCGCTGGACATTACGGTTCCTTGTTTTTTGCAGGTCAACGTTTCGGGAGAGCCTTCCAAGCACGGCGTCGCTCCGGACGAGCTGGCCGCACTGGCCGGCGGCGTGGCGAAGCTCGACCGCGTGCGGCCGATCGGGTTGATGACGATGGCTCCGTTTGAACGTGAAGCCGAAGAGACAAGGCCGGTTTTTCGCCGGCTGCGCCTTCTGCGGGACGAATTGAATGAACGGGCGCTTTTGCGTGAACCCTTGACGGAATTGTCTATGGGAATGTCAAACGATTTTGAAGTGGCGATCGAAGAAGGAGCTACATGGGTACGTTTGGGAAGCGTTCTTGTAGGTAAAGAGGAGGGATAACGAATGAGCGTCATGAACAAGTTCTTGAACTATTTCGGATTGCAGGAGGAGACGCCGGATACCGGCAAGGAAGCGTTCGATGCGGAAGAGGAACAGGAAATTGAAACCCCCGCCTTTGAACAGCGTAAACAAATAGGTAAGCATAATGTGGTCAGCATTCACTCGCAGAAGAACGTCCGCGTGATCTTGACGGAGCCGCGCACGTACGACGAGGCGCAGGAAATCGCCGACCACCTCAAGTCGCGCCGCTCCGTCGTGATCAACCTGCAGCGCGTCAGGCGCGATCACGCGGTGCGCATCGTCGATTTTCTGAGCGGTACGGTTTACGCGTTGGGCGGACATATCTCGAAACTTGGCCCGAATATTTTTCTCTGCACCCCGGACTCGGTAGAAATTTCGGGTACGATTTCGGACCTATATGCGGAGGAAGCCGACTATTCCAAAATGAGGTGACCTCAGGTTGCAGGCTATTGAAAGCTATATTTTGCTGTTGCGCGATATCTATTTTTACATGATTTTGATTTACGTGCTGATGTCCTGGGTCCCGACGGTGCGCGAAAGCTTTGTCGGCGAATTGCTCGGCAAGCTGGTTGAGCCTTATTTGCAGCCGTTTCGCCGTCTGATACCGGCGATCGGGGGCGTCATCGACGTATCGCCGATCGTGGCGTTGTTCGCATTGCAGTTTATCGCCAAAGGGCTCATCGCGGTGCTAAGTCTTTTTATACGCTAGGAGTTCACACGATGCCGAATTCGGAAGTATACGAGCATTTCCGCCCTGACGAGAAAGGGTTTGTGGATCGCGCCTGGGAGTGGGTCGAGCGGGCCGCCGAGCTTCACGAGGTTCGGCGAACGGATTTTCTCGATCCTCGTCAGGCGCATATTTTGTCTGCGCTGGCCGGCCGGAACCGGGACGTCGCCGTCCGCTTTGACGGCGGGTATCCGGAGGCGGAGCGCAAACGGGCGATCCTGGCGCCGGACTACCGTCCGATCGAGCATGAGGATGCGGGCATCGTCGTCTTGACGATTTCGTCGGCCGACCGCAAAATCGGGGAATTGGACCACGGCGATTATCTCGGCGCCATCCTGGGTCTTGGGGTCAAACGCGACAAAATCGGGGACCTCCACGTGAGCGAAGACGGATGCCAGGCGCTGGTCGCCGAAGAGATTGCGGACTTTTTGCGCATCCATCTGAAGCAGGCTCACCGGGTAGAGGTGTCGGCCGACATCGCGCCTTTGTCCGAGCTGAAGGTCGTGCGGCCCGTTCTGGAGGAAACGGTGATTTCCGTTGCCTCGATGCGGCTCGACGGCGTTGCAAGCGACGCTTTTCGCCTGAGCCGCGCCAAGATCATGGCGCCGATCCGTGCGGGCCGCTGCCGCGTGAATTGGAAAACGGAAGAAGACCCTTCGGCCGTCGTGCGCGAAGGCGACATCGTTTCCGTTCAGGGCATGGGCCGTTTCAAGGTGCTCGCCGTCGACGGCGTGTCGAAAAGCGGGAGAATCCGGGTCCGCATCGGCAAATTTGTGTGATTATGCGATAAGTCAGAAGGAATTCCGCCGGGGATGTCGAATTCACAGTGTACCCTATGAAAATTCCGCATTTTTTCTCACAGGAGGTTAGCCAATGCCACTTACGCCATTGGACATCCATAACAAGGAATTCGGACGTCGGTTGCGCGGTTACGATGAAGATGAGGTCAACGAATTCCTGGATCAGATCATCAAGGATTACGAGGCGCTGATCCGTGAGAACAAGGAACTGCAGAACCAGGTGGCCGCGCTGCAGGAGAAGCTGAGCCATTTTGCCAACATTGAGGAAACGCTCAGCAAAACGATCATTGTCGCCCAGGAAGCGGCGGACGAGTTGAAAAACAACTCGAAGAAGGAAGCGCAATTGATCATCAAGGAAGCGGAGAAAAACGCCGACCGCATCATCAACGAATCCCTCGCGAAGTCCCGGAAGATCGCGATGGAGGTTGAGGAGCTGAAGAAGCAGGCTTCGATTTACCGCGCCCGCTTCCGCGCGCTTGTGGAAACCCAATTGGAACTGCTCAACAAGGATACCTGGGACTCGCTCGACACCCAGGAAACGCGGATTCAGGAACTCGAAGTTTGAGCCGATTGACAAACGCCGAATTTCCCGGTATAAAGAATGAAAAAGCGAAAGTCGAAAAATCGTTGACGGGAACACGTGCGCCTTGCGCGGATGCGCAGAGAGCTGGCGGCCGGTGCGAGCCAGCGTGAAGCCAAGGAAGCATATCCTCCCCGAGAGGCCGAGCCGAACATGGCCGTCCATGCCGCGGCATCAGTAGGCTCGAACGGGCGCCCTCCGTTATCCGGGCCGGCAGCTTGCACGCAGGCTGCCAGATGTCAAGTGCCGTTTTGGCTGGCGGAAGCCGAACGGAACAAGGGTGGTACCGCGAGCGATCCTCGTCCCTTACCGGGACGAGGTTTTTTGTTTTTACACACGGAAAGGTGGAAGCAAGCGATGAATCGCGTGGATGTGAAGGAAAAGGCGCGCAACCGCGAATTGCGCGTGCTGGAGTATTGGCGGAAGGACAATACGTTCCGGCGCTCAATCGACAATCGGGCCGGACGGCCGAACTTCGTCTTTTACGAAGGTCCGCCGACCGCAAACGGCAAGCCGCATATCGGTCACGTGCTGGGGCGGGTGATCAAGGACTTCGTCAGCCGGTACAAGACGATGGCCGGCTACCGGGTCATCCGGAAGGCGGGCTGGGATACGCACGGCCTGCCGGTTGAGCTCGGCGTGGAGAAGCAGCTCGGCATTTCCGGCAAGCAGGAGATCGAAAATTACGGCGTGGAGCCGTTCGTCCGCAAATGCCGGGAGAGCGTATTCGAGTACGAACGCCAGTGGCGGGAACTGACGGAAGCGATCGCGTATTGGACCGATCTCGACGATCCGTACATTACGCTCGACAATCGCTACATCGAAAGCGTTTGGCATATTCTGGCGACGATCCACGAGAAGGGATTGCTGTACCGCGGCCACCGCGTCAGCCCCTACTGTCCGGATTGCCAGACGACGCTCAGCTCGCACGAAGTGGCGCAGGGCTACGAAGACGTCAAGGATTTGACGGCGACGGCCAAATTCAAGCTGAAGACCAGCGGCGAGTACATGCTTGCCTGGACGACGACGCCCTGGACGCTGCCGGCGAACGTGGCGCTTGCCGTTCATCCGGACATCGAATACGTCCGCGCCAAGCAGCAGGACGGCGTTTATATCGTGGCCGGAACCCTCGCGGAAAAGGTGCTGAAAGGCGAATTCGAGATCATCGGCACCGTGAAAGGACGGGAGCTTGTCGGACTCGAATACGAGCCGCTGTTCACCTATGTTCCGGTGGAGAATGCGTACCGCGTCATCGACGCCGACTATGTCAGCGATTCGAGCGGTACGGGCATCGTTCATATCGCTCCGGCTCACGGCGAAGAGGACTACCGGGTAGCCCGCCAGCACAACGTTCCGATGCTTATGGTCGTGAACAACGCCGGACGTTATATCGACGAGGTGACGGATTTCGCCGGACGCTTCGTCAAGGACCCCGAGCTTGACATCGACATCGTCAAAACGCTGTCCGAACGGGGGCTCCTTTACCACAAGGAAAAATACGAGCACAGCTATCCGTTCTGCTGGCGCTGCAAAACGCCGCTCATCTATTACGCGACGGAAAGCTGGTTCATCCGCACGACGGCGGTCAAGGATCAGATGATCGCCAACAATCAGAAGATCAAATGGTATCCGGAGCATCTGCGGGACGGCCGCTTCGGCAAGTTCCTCGAAGATATGGTCGACTGGAACATCAGCCGCAACCGGTATTGGGGAACGCCGCTCAACGTGTGGGTGTGCGAATCGTGCGGCAAGGAGAAGGCGGTCCATAGACGCAAGGAATTGCAGGAGCTTGCGCTTGAGCCGGTGCCGGACGATCTGGAGCTGCACAAGCCATACGTCGACGGAGTGAAGCTGCGCTGCTCCTGCGGCGGGGAGATGGTGCGGACGCCGGAAGTGATCGACGTGTGGTTCGACAGCGGCTCGATGCCGTTCGCGCAGTATTTCCATCCGAACGGGGACGAAGAGAAGTTCCGCGAGCAGTATCCGGCGGATTTCATCTGCGAAGGCATCGACCAGACGCGCGGCTGGTTTTACAGCCTGCTTGCGGTATCGACGCTTTACAACGGCCAGGCGCCGTACAAATCGGTCATCTCGACCGGACACGTGCTGGACGAAAACGGGCAAAAGATGAGCAAATCGAAAGGCAACGTCATCGACCCGTGGGACATCATCGAGGAGTACGGCACCGATGCGTTCCGGTGGGCGCTGCTTGCGGACAGCGCGCCGTGGAACAGCAAACGCTTCTCGAAAGGCATCGTGGCCGAAGCGAAATCCAAAGTCGTCGATACGCTCGTCAACACGCACGCGTTCTATGCGCTGTACGCGTCCATCGACGGCTTCGACCCGGCGAATCATCCGGCCGTGCCGTCCCGCAACAAGCTGGACCGCTGGATTCTGTCCCGCCTGAACAGCCTGATCGCGGACGTGACCAAGGGGCTGGAAGCGAACGACTTCCTCAACCCGGCGCGGGCGATCGAAACTTTTATCGACGAGCTGTCGAACTGGTATGTCCGCCGGTCCCGCGACCGCTTCTGGGGCAGCGGGCTCGGCGAAGACAAAGTGGCCGCCTACCATACGCTGCGCGAAGCGCTGCTCACGCTGTCCCGCCTCGTCGCTCCTTATTTGCCGTTCGTATCGGAGGAAATCTACCGCAACCTCGGCGGCGGCGACAGCGTGCATCTGGCCGATTACCCGGTCGCGGACGCGTCGAAAATCGACGAGCGGCTGGAGCGGGAGATGGAGACGGCGCGCAGCATCGTCGAACTGGCCCGCAACGTGCGCAACGAGTCCGGCATCAAGACGCGCCAACCGCTGTCGGAGCTGCTCGTCTCGCTCAGCGGCGATTTCGATGTCGCCGGCTACGAGGACATCATCAAGGACGAAATCAACGTCAAGCGCATTACGCTCGTGACCGACGACAGCGGGTTTGTCGATTTCAGCCTGAAGCTGAACCTGAAGCTTGCGGGCAAAAAATACGGCAAATACGTCGGGCCGATCCAAAACATGCTGAAAGGGCTGGACGCGGAACAGGCGCGCCAGGCGGTGCAGTCCGGCAAAATCGCCTTTGCGGCGCCGGAGGGCGAGACGCTTGAAATTACCCTCGACGAGCTCCTTGTCGAAAAGCAGGCGAAGCCCGGCTTTGCGTCCGCATCCGATGGCGGCCTGACGGTTGCCCTCAATACCGACATCACGCCGGAGCTTGAGCAGGAAGGTCTTGTCCGCGAAGTGATTCGCGCCGTTCAGGATACGCGCAAAAAGCTCGATTTGCCGATCGAGCTGCGCGTCGGCCTCGTGCTCGACGTCGATGCCGAGACGGAAGCGGCGCTGCGCGCCTTCGACAGCGTCCTGCGGGAAAACGTCCTGGTCCGCGACGTCGTCTTCGCCCGCGAGGAAGGCATGGAGAAGGTGCAGGCGGGAGACAAGACGATCGGGATTAAGATTGTGACGGCGTAATAGTCGGAATACGCGGCAATGCCGGCAAAAGGCGGCCGCCCGGCCGATAGGGTCGGGCAGGCCGCTTTTTGGCGTTTGTTTAGGAGTGGAGTCGGAGCCGTTGTGGCAAAACTAAAGAAGCAAAAGCGATCAACCGATGCGAGGGAGGACTTGGGAATGGCGAACAAAAACCGGAAGCCGGCGGGTCCCGAAGCCTCCGAAGGCAGCTTGAAGGAGGAGGCCGCGCTGTTCAGGCGGACGCTGGATACGCTGTCCGTGCGGATAGACAAGCTGGCGTCGGATATGGAAAAGGCGGAGCTTAGGGAGTACGTTAACCTCATGCACCGCCCGTGGCAGCTGATCTGGCGCAACTTCGTCTCCGGCCTGTCCCGGGGAATCGGCATCGCGCTCGGATTCACGTTTTTTGCGGCGACGATCGTATGGCTGCTCCAGCTTCTCGGCGCCTTGAATTTGCCGGTCGTCGGAGACTACATCGCGGACATCGTCCGGATCGTCCAGCGGCAGCTGGAGATCAATCCCTATTGACCCTCGTCCCCTTCCGCCGCCGACCGGTCGGGCTCAAGCAGCGGTTCTCCTTCCTGATCCGCCAGATAGCGCCGATACGCCCGGTTGCGGACGACGCTGACGTCGCGTCCTGTAATGTCGGTGGCGAGGAAGCTTTCGAGCGGCTCCACGAATCCCTCGTTTTCATCGGCTTCGATGTAAACGGAGTCGTAGTCGGCGATGTCGTTCTGCTCCGCCATGGCGGGAGTGTTCGAATTGCCCCACGATTCGACGATTTGCCAGGCGTCCTCGCCGTCGAAGCCGTTTTGGGTCGGCCGGTCGTCAAGCGAAGTTCTGCCGAACGGCGGATGCAAAAACGGCTCCTCCACGGGACGCTTCAGGGATTCGCGCTGCCTGGGCTCATGCTCGGTACAGTAAACGGCGGTCGGCATCGCTTCAAGCCGCTCGGCGGAAATAAACCGGCCGCATTCGGCGCAGCGGCCGTATTCGCCCGTATCCATGCGCCCCAGCGCGGCTTCGATCCGTTCCAGCTTCAGCGCTTCCCGCTCCAGCAGCGCGACGTCCTTGGCTCGCTCGAACGTTTCCGTTCCCGCATCCGCAGGGTGATTGTCGATTCCCGACAGCTCGCCCGTCGAATCCCGGTAGGCGTTCGCCAGGCCGAAATGGCCGTTTTGCCGCACGCGCCGTTCCAACTCGGCTTTCTCGTCCAGAAGCCTGCGCCTTAACGAGTGCAGCATTTCCTCCGTGAGCTGTTTGGCCATGACGTTTGTCCCCTTCCTTTGCATTACTTAATAAAAGCATGATGCCGCGGCGACTGCTGCATAGTTTCTCCAAGGCCGCCGCTTTTACGTCATGCGGAAGCAGGGCATGTTTTGGACGCGCTGTCGTTATTTGCATCCTCTTACATGGACGCTGGGCTTGCGAATATGATAAAATCATCAGGAATATGCTCGGAGAGGCGGATCGTTACGAATGCAACGGAGTCGACCTGGAATTTGGCTGTATTACGCGATTGCTTTGTTGACTTTTGCCATTGACTACATAACCAAAAAAATCATTGAGCGCAACCTGGAACTGTACGAACAGATCAAGGTGATCGGGAACTTTTTCCTGATTACGTCGATTCGCAACCGCGGCGCGGCATTCGGCATTTTGCAGGAGCAGCGGATCTTTTTTATCGCGATTACGATTATCGTGGCGACGGGGATCGTCTGGTACCTTCACCGTTCTTATCGCTTAGGGCATCCGCTGTTGCTGACGGGTCTGGCGCTTGTTCTGGGGGGAGCCGTCGGCAATTTTCTGGACCGCGCGCTTTACGGCGAAGTCGTCGACTTTTTGCAATTCAATTTCGGCAGTTGGACGTTTCCGATCTTCAATCTGGCCGATACCGCCATCGTCTGCGGGGTGGCGCTGATTATACTGGACTCGCTTCTTGCGGCAAGACGGGAGAAAGACAAGGAGAACGAAACCGATGGCAACGGAGATGAACAGCAACTTGTTTGAACTGTATGATTCGGGCGAAGAGGACGGCGCGGAGCGGGAATTGTCCTGGGCCGTGACGGAGGATCGCGCCGGCGAGAGGCTGGACAAACATGTGACGGACCGGTTCGCCGATCCGTCCGTTTCGCGTTCCCAAGTGCAGGATTGGATACGGAGCGGACTTGTGCTGGTGAACGGCAAGGCGAGCAAGCCGAATGCCAAGACGGCGGCGGGCGACGTGATCGCGGTGACGATTCCCGAGCCCGAACCGATCGAGGCCGCTCCGGAACCGATTCCGCTCGACATCGTTTACGAGGACGAAGACGTCATCGTCATCAACAAGCCGCGGGGCATGGTCGTGCATCCGGCGCCGGGGCATTCGTCCGGCACGGTCGTCAACGCGCTGCTCTATCATTGCCGGGACTTGTCCGGCATTAACGGCGCCGTCCGGCCGGGCATCGTCCACCGGATCGACAAGGATACGACCGGCCTGCTGATGGCCGCCAAAAACGATGCGGCCCATGCTTCGCTCGCCGCGCAGCTCAAGGCGCATTCGGTGATCCGCCGCTACACCGCCCTCGTTCGGGGCGTGCTTCCGCACGACCGGGGAACGATCGACGCGCCGATCGGGCGGGACAAGCACGACCGGAAAATGTTCACGGTCACGGATCGGGGGGCCAAACCTGCGGTCACGCATTTTTCGGTGGTGGAGCGCTTCCCCGATTATACGCTTGTCGAGCTGCGGCTGGAGACGGGACGGACTCACCAGATCAGGGTGCATATGAAATATATCGGGCATCCGCTCGTGGGCGACCCGGTTTACGGCGGACGCGGGGGGAAAAACCTCGGTCTCGACGGACAAGCGCTGCATGCGGGCGTGCTCGGCTTCGTGCATCCCCGGACGGGCGAAACGATGGAGTTCAGCGCGCCGCTGCCGGCCGACATGGAGCATGTCCTTCGCATGCTCAGGACAAGATAAACAAGGCTTGCAAATCCTGCAAAAGTTCTGCGGAATAATCCATGGAGCGCTTAGCCCGATTGCGTCATATTAGATTACGTACCCCTGTGTCCAGGAAGCGGCCAGGATTGTGTTCGAGACTATTTGCAGGCGAGGAGTGTTGCAACGTGAGCGTGGAATATTATCAATCGACTTACATTCAGAAGCAATTTGCCGACCGGATCGGCGGGGCCAATTACGGGAAAGACACGAACATTTACAAGTTCGAAAAAATCAAGCGCGCCAAAGCGGCCGCCAAAAAGGCGTTTCCCGACGTCGAACTGATCGACATGGGCGTGGGCGAGCCGGATGAAATGGCGGACGCCGGCATCGTGGCGAAGCTTGCCGAAGAAGCGGCCAAGCCCGAAAACCGCGGCTACGCGGACAACGGCATCGCCGAGTTCAAGGTGGCGGCGGCCAAATATTTGAAAGACGTGTTCGGCGTAGACGGCATCGATCCGGAGACCGAGGTCGTGCACTCGATCGGCTCCAAGCCCGCTTTGGCCATGCTGCCGTCCGTGTTCATCAACCCGGGCGACATTACGATCATGACCGTGCCGGGTTATCCGATCATGGGCACGCACACGAAATACCTCGGCGGCGAAGTGTACAACGTTAAATTGACGAAAGAGAACAACTTCCTGCCGGATCTGGATTCCATTCCGGAGGAAATCGCCCGCCGCGCCAAGCTGCTGTATCTGAACTATCCGAACAACCCGACGGGCGCAGCCGCGACGCCCGAATTCTTCGCGAAAGTCGTCGAATGGGCGAAAAAGCACAGCGTCGTAGTCGTGCATGACGCGCCGTATGCCGCGCTGACCTACGACGGCGTGAAGCCGCTCAGCTTCCTCTCCGTACCGGGCGCCAAAGACGTAGGCGTGGAGCTGCATTCCTTGTCCAAGTCGTACAACATGACCGGCTGGCGGATCGGCTTTGTCGCGGGCAACCCGCTGATCGTCAAAGCGTTCAGCGACGTCAAGGACAACAACGATTCCGGCCAGTTCATCGCGATTCAGAAAGCGGCCGCTTACGGGCTTGCGAACCCGCATATTACCGAAGCGATCGCGGCCAAATATTCCCGCCGCCACGACCTGCTCGTGGCCGCGCTGAACGAAATCGGCTTCAAAGCCGAGAAGCCGAAAGGCTCGTTCTTCCTGTACGTCGAAGCGCCGAAAGGCATCAAGGGCGGGCAACGCTTTGAAACGGCCGAAGACTTCTCGCAATATTTGATCCGCGAAAAGCTCATCTCCACCGTTCCGTGGGACGACGCCGGACGCTTCATCCGCTTCTCCGTTACGTTCATCGCCAAGGGCGAAGAAGAGGAGCGCCGCGTCATCAACGAAATCAAGCGCCGCTTGACGGATGTGGAATTTGAATTTTAATTCATTTTTGTGCATAAAAATTTAATAAATCCTGTTGACATCGGTTGTCGAACGTGCGATAATTCCATGTAAATGAATGGTTGCCTTTAAATCAGTCCAGAGAGGCTGGCAAGGTGGCGTAGAGCACGATCCGATTTGGCAATAGCTTGGACCTGGCGAACGGGACGCTTGTCCCTTTTGCGAGTTCAGGCTCTGGCTGAACCTGTCGACATGCACCTCCTTGCGTCGGTCGCAAGGAGGTTTTTTTATGCCTTCATCGCCAGCGGGAGGGTTCGTTATGCAAGAGTTCCAAAACGTGATCATGGATGAATCCGCAATCCGGCGAGCGCTCACCCGAATCGCCCACGAAATTGTGGAGAAGAACAAAGGAATCGAAGGCTGCGCTCTGGTCGGCATTCGGACGCGCGGCGTATTTCTGGCCCGGAGGATGGCCGAGCGGATCCGGGAGATCGAGGGACAGCCGATCGACGTCGGCGAGCTGGACATCACGCGGTACCGGGACGATCGGCCTTACGATCCCGAATCGGCCGCGGGAGCGTCTGGCATCGTAAGCGAAAACGGGAAGACGGCGCTGGACATCCGGGACAAGCGGATCATTTTGTTCGACGACGTGCTTTATACGGGCCGTACGATCCGGGCGGCGATGGACGCGCTCATGGATTGCGGCAGGCCGAAGGCGATTCAACTTGCCGTTCTGGTCGACCGGGGGCACCGGGAGCTGCCGATTCGGCCGGATTACGTCGGCAAAAACGTTCCGACCTCCAGACAGGAGAAAATCGAAGTATCGCTCAAGGAAGTGGACGGGGCCGATTGCGTCACGATCCTGCACCCGCGCGAGGCGGAACTGGAAGTGTAGACGAACGTCGATTCGAGGAGGACCGTTACGCGTATGACAACCTGGATCTTAAACGGTTTGGCGGTAAACCCCGAAACGGGGGCGCTTGAAAAAAAGCATCTGAAAGTGGAAAACGGCAAAGTGGCGGCATGGGCGGACGGCGCGGACAGCCCCGATACGGAGGGAGCGGAAGTCATCGACGCCGAAGGCAAGCTGATTTCGCCCGGCTTCATCGATATGCACGCGCATCTGCGGGAGCCCGGATTCGAATATAAGGAGACGATCGCAACCGGCACGCTTTCCGCAGCCAAGGGCGGCTTTACGACGATCGCCTGCATGCCCAACACGCGCCCGGTAACGGATTCTCCGGAGACGGTGCGGCTGGTGCTGGAGAAAGCGGCAAGCGAAGGCGCCGTCAAGGTGCTGCCTTACGCCGCGATCACGAAAAACGAGCTCGGCCGCGAGCTGACCGATTTTGCCGCGCTTAAGGAAGCGGGCGCGATCGGATTCACCGACGACGGGGTCGGCGTACAGAACGCCCAAATGATGAAAAACGCGATGGCGCTGGCCAAATCGCTCGGCCTGCCGATTATCGCCCACTGCGAGGACGATTCGCTTGTCGAAGGCGCGGCCGTCACCGAAGGCGCCTTTTCCCGCAAGCACGGCCTGAAAGGCATTCCGAACGAATCCGAAGCGATTCACGTCGGGCGGGATATTTTGCTCGCGGAAGCGACCGGCGTGCATTATCACGTATGCCACGTCAGCACGGAGCAGTCGGTGCGGCTGATCCGTCTCGGCAAGTCCGTCGGCGTCCGGGTGACGGCGGAAGTGTGCCCGCACCACCTGGTGCTCTCCGACGAAGACATTCCCGATACGATGGACGCGAACTGGAAGATGAACCCGCCGCTGCGGACGCCGCGGGACGTCGAAGCCTGCATCGAGGCGCTCGAAGACGGCACGATCGACATCATCGTCACCGACCACGCCCCGCACAGCGCCGAGGAGAAGGCGAAAGGGCTCGAGCGAGCGCCGTTCGGCATCGTCGGGTTCGAAACCGCGTTTCCGCTGCTCTATACGAAATTCGTCAAAACCGGCAGATGGACGCTTTCGTTCCTGCTCAGCCGCATGACCCGCGATCCGGCCCGCGTGTTCGGCCTCGAGGCGGGAACGCTCGCGCCGGGAGCGCCGGCGGACATTACGCTGATCGATCTGGAGCGGGAGCGGGAGGTCGATCCCGACACGTTCGTTTCGAAAGGACGCAACACGCCGTTTGCCGGGTGGAAACTGTACGGATGGCCGGTGCTGACGATGGTGGACGGCAAGGTCGTCTGGAGCGAACGCGCATAGGAAACCGGCAAGGAATCCGGCGACAAGAAGCGGAGAAGACTTGAGGAGGAAAAGGGATGCAAGCGAGATTGTTACTGGAAGACGGCACGCTGTTCACCGGTCTCGGATTCGGCGCCGAGGGCGTTTCCACCGGTGAAGTGGTGTTCAATACAGGCATTACCGGATACCAGGAAGTCCTGTCCGATCCTTCGTATTGCGGGCAAATCGTCACGATGACGTTCCCGCTGATCGGCAACTACGGCATCAACCGCGACGACTTCGAATCGATTCGCCCTTACATTCACGGGTTCGTCGTGCGCCGCCACGAGCCGGTGCCCAGCAACTGGCGGGCGCAATATACGCTCGACCGGCTGCTTAAGGAATACGGCATTATCGGCATCAGCGACATCGACACGCGCATGCTGACCCGCATTTTGCGCCGCCACGGCACGATGAAGGGCATTCTCACGACCGGGAGCGAGCGTGTGGAGGAGCTTCGGGAACGCCTTGACGCTTCCCCGCTGCTGCGCGATCAGGTGGCCCGCACGTCGACCAAGCAGGTCTTTTCCAGCCCGGGCCGCGGCGAGCGGATCGTGCTGATCGACTACGGGGCCAAAAGCGGCATCCTGCGCGAATTGACGCAGCGCGGCTGCGACGTCGTCGTCGTTCCGCACAATGTCACCGCCGACGAAATCCGCCGGCTGCATCCCGACGGCATTCAGCTCTCGAACGGCCCCGGAGATCCGAAGGACGTGCCGCATGCCGTGGAAACGGTCCGCCAGCTCCTCGGCGAATATCCGATTTTCGGCATTTGCCTCGGCCATCAAATTTTCGCCCTTGCCTGCGGCGCGGACACCGAGAAGCTGAAATTCGGCCACCGCGGCGGCAACCATCCGGTCAAGGAACTCGCAACCGGACGCTGCTACATCACGTCGCAAAACCACGGCTATACGGTCAAGGAAGATTCGATTCAAGGCACGGAACTGACCGTTACGCACATCAACAACAACGACAAAACGATCGAAGGCTTGAAGCATAACCGCTACCCGGCCTTTTCGGTGCAATACCATCCGGAAGCGGCTCCCGGACCGTTCGACAGCGGCTATCTGTTCGACCGGTTCCTGGAGATGATCCGCGACCACAAGCGCAACAACCCCGAACGTCCGCGTCAGGCGCAGCTGGCGGAGACGCTGAGAGGAGAGCTGCAATATGCCCAAAAATAAAGATCTCAAAAAAATTCTCGTCATCGGCTCCGGTCCGATCGTGATCGGACAAGCGGCGGAATTCGACTACGCCGGCACGCAAGCTTGCCAAGCCCTGAAGGAAGAGGGACTTGAAGTCGTTCTGATCAACAGCAATCCGGCCACGATCATGACCGATACGAACATGGCCGACAAAGTCTATATCGAGCCGATCAATCTGGAATTCGTATCCCAGATCATCCGTCAGGAGCGTCCGGACGGCCTGCTTCCGACGCTGGGAGGGCAGACCGGCCTGAACATGGCGGTCGAGCTGGCCCGCGCCGGCATTCTGGAGCAGGAGGGCGTCAAGCTGCTCGGCACGCAGCTGTCGGCGATCGAACGCGCGGAGGACCGCGACCAGTTCCGCGAGCTGATGCGCGAGTTGGGGCAGCCGGTGCCGGAAAGCGCCATCGTCACGAGCGTGCAGGAAGCGGTGGATTTCGCCAATGAGATCGGCTATCCGGTCATCGTCCGCCCGGCCTACACGCTTGGCGGCACGGGCGGCGGCATCGCCCAGACCGAGGAAGAGCTCCGCGAGACGGTCGAAAGCGGCATTCGCTACAGTCCGATCGGCCAATGCCTGATCGAGAAATCGATCGCCGGCATGAAGGAAATCGAATACGAAGTGATGCGCGACGCGAACGACAACTGCATCGTCGTCTGCAACATGGAGAACTTCGACCCCGTCGGCGTCCATACCGGCGACAGCATCGTCGTCGCGCCGAGCCAGACGCTCTCGGACCGCGAGTATCAAATGCTCCGCTCCGCGTCGCTGAAGATCATTCGCGCGCTGAACATCGAAGGCGGCTGCAACGTGCAGTTTGCGCTCGATCCCCATAGCTATCAATACTACGTCATTGAAGTCAACCCGCGCGTCAGCCGCTCCTCGGCTCTCGCCTCCAAGGCGACCGGCTACCCGATCGCCAAAATGGCGGCGAAAATCGCCATCGGCTACACGCTCGACGAAATCGTCAATCCGGTTACGGGACAGACGTACGCCTGCTTCGAGCCGACGCTGGACTATATCGTCAGCAAAATCCCGCGCTGGCCGTTCGACAAATTCGTCTCGGCCAACCGCAAGCTCGGCACCCAGATGAAGGCGACCGGAGAAGTGATGGCGATCGGCCGCACGTTCGAAGAGTCAATCCACAAGGCGGTCCGCTCGCTGGAAATCGGCACGCACCGCCTGCTGCTCAAAGGCGCGGACGAGATCGAGGACCAGACGCTGCGCACGCGGCTCAGCAAGCCGGACGACGAGCGGCTGTTCCTGGTCGCCGAAGCGTTCCGCCGCGGCTGGCCGCTTCAGGAAATTCAAGACCTGACGCGCATCGACTGGTGGTTTCTGGACAAAATCGAACGGATCGTCAAGTTCGAGGATGTCATCCGCCGCGAGCCGGGACTGACGTTCGAGACGCTACGCCAAGCGAAGCGCCTCGGGTTTACCGACCGCGCGATCGCCGAGCTGCGCCGCGAAGGCCAGGGAGCCGGCGCCGCGCATACGACCGAAGCGGATGTGCGCGAGTACCGCCTGCAGCAAGGGCTTAAGCCGGTCTATAAAATGGTCGACACCTGCGCCGCGGAATTCGAAGCTTCGACTCCGTACTACTATTCCACGTACGAAACGGAGAACGAAGTGCTTCCGAGCGACAAAGAAAAAATCGTCGTGCTCGGTTCCGGCCCGATCCGGATCGGGCAAGGCATCGAATTCGACTATTCGACGGTCCACGCCGTATGGGCGATCCGCAACGCCGGATACGAAGCCGTCATCATCAACAACAACCCGGAGACGGTTTCCACCGACTTCAATACGTCGGATCGGCTGTACTTCGAACCGCTGTTCTTCGAAGACGTCATGAACGTCATCGAGCAGGAAAAGCCGATCGGCGTCATCGTCCAGTTCGGCGGCCAGACGGCGATCAATCTGGCGGGCCCGCTCGCCCGCGCCGGCGTGCGCATCCTCGGCACCTCGCTTGACAGCATCGACGAGGCGGAGGACCGCAAGCGGTTCGAGGCGCTGCTTCGCCGCTTGAACATCGCCCAGCCGAAAGGCACGACCGTCACTTCGGTCGACGAGGCGGTAGGCGCGGCCCGTGAACTCGGCTATCCCGTGCTCGTTCGTCCGTCCTACGTGCTTGGCGGGCGCGCGATGGAGATCGTCTACTCCGACGAAGAACTGCTCGCTTACATGAAAGAAGCGGTGAAAATCAATCCGGAGCATCCCGTCCTGATCGACCGCTACATGCTCGGCAAAGAGATCGAAATCGACGCTATCTGCGACGGGGAAACGGTGCTGATTCCGGGCATCATGGAGCATATCGAGCGCGCGGGCGTCCACTCCGGGGACTCGATCGCGGTGTATCCGCCGCAGTCGCTGTCCGTGGACATTAAGAAGCAGGCCGTCGATATTACGATCCGCATCGCCAAAGAACTGAAAACGGTCGGTCTCGTCAATATCCAATTCGTCGTCTGGAACGACAAGGTTTATGTGATCGAGGTCAACCCCCGCTCGTCGCGGACGGTGCCGTTCCTCTCCAAAGTGACGAACGTGCCGATGGCGAACCTGGCGACGCGGGCGATCCTGGGCGAGAAGCTGGCCGATCTCGGTTACCGGGAAGGGCTGTGGCCGGAAGACGAGCATGTATCGGTCAAAGTGCCGGTCTTCTCGTTTGCCAAGCTGCGCCGGGTCGACCCGACGCTGACGCCGGAAATGAAATCGACCGGCGAAGTGATGGGCCGCGATCGCCAGTTTGCCAAAGCGCTGTATAAAGGCTTGCTCGGCGCCAATATGAAAATCCCGTCCTCCGGGTCGATCATCGCGACGGTAGCCGACAAGGACAAAGCGGAAGCGGTCGAGATTTTGCGCGGCTTCTACAATCTCGGCTACAAGCTGCTGGCGACCGGCGGCACCGCCGAAGCGCTGGAGAAAGCCGGCATGCGCGTGACGCGGGTCAACAAGCTGAGCGAAGCTTCGCCGAATATCGTGGACCTGATCCGCTCCGGACAGGCTCAATTCGTCGTCAACACGCTGACGAAAGGCAAAACGCCGGAACGCGACGGATTCCGCATCCGCCGCGAAGCGGTGGAAAACGGCGTCGTTTGTCTCACGTCGCTGGATACGGTGCGGGCGCTGCTGACGATGCTGGAGTCGCTGCGCTTCTCCAGCGAGCCGATGCCGGTCCTGCAACCTTAGAAACGAGCTTATGCCCGGTCTTTCCGCCGATGGAGGCGGAGATCGGGCTTCTATATGGACATTTTTCAACGCGGACGAAAGGGGCTGAATGGGTTGACGACGCGCCTGACCCGAGAACAGGCGGCCGCCAAGGTGATGGTAGCGCTGGACAAGCCGGATGCCGAATCGGCTTTGCGCCTCGCAGACGCATTGCAAGGAACGGGCTGCTGGATGAAAGTCGGGATGGAACTGTTTTATGCGGCGGGCATCCCTGTCGTACAGGGATTGAAGAGCCGCGGCTTCAACGTGTTTCTTGACCTGAAAATGCACGACATTCCGAATACGGTGCGCGGAGGGGCAAGAAGCATAACGCGTTTGGGCGTGGACATGTTCAACGTGCATGCGGCGGGAGGCATCGCCATGATGAGCGCTGCCCTGCAGGGAGTGAAGGACGCGCTGGAGGCGGGCGACGCGGCTTCCGAGCCGATCGTCATTGCCGTCACGCAGCTGACGAGCACGAGCCAGGCTATGCTGAACGAGGAGATCGGCATTGCCGGCACGATCGAAAACGCGGTCGTCAACTACGCGCGGCTGGCCAAACGGGCCGGACTTCACGGCGTCGTCGCTTCGCCGCTCGAAGTGCAGGCGATCAAAACCGCCTGCGGTGCGGATTTTGTAACGGTGACCCCCGGCATACGGCCGCGCGGCGCGGATGCGGGCGATCAATCCCGCATCACCACGCCGAAAGATGCCGTCCGGGGCGGAACCGATTATCTCGTCATCGGACGGCCGATCACCGGCGCTCCGGACCCGGTCGCCGCGTTTGAATCGATACTGGAGGAGATGTGCGCATGACAGCTGTATCTATCGACCGATTGCCGAACGAAATCGCCAAGGCCCTGCTGAGCATTCAGGCCGTATCGCTTCGTCCGCACGAACCGTTCACGTGGACGTCCGGGCTCAAATCCCCGATTTACTGCGACAACCGGCTGACGATGTCGTATCCCGAAATTCGCGAGCAAATCGCCGAAGGCTTCGCCGCGATCATCCGCGAGCGCTACCCGGATTGCGAAGCCGTAGCCGGGATCGCGACCGGCGGCATCCCGCATGCCGCCTGGGTCGCCCAGAAGCTGAACCTGCCCATGCTGTACGTGCGGGACAAAGCCAAGGGCCACGGCAAGACCAACCAGATCGAAGGCCATTTTACGCCGGGGCAAAAGGTCGTGCTGATCGAAGACCTGATTTCCACCGGAGGCAGCTCGCTCAAAGCGGCCGTAGCCGTGCGGGAAGCCGGCTGCACCGTCCTCGGCGTTGTCGCCATTTTTACGTACCAATTCCAGAAGGCGGCCGACGCGTTCGCCGCGGAAAACATTCCGCTCGACACGCTGTCGAACTACACTGCGCTGATCGCAGCCGCCCTTGAAAACGGCACGATCCAAGAGAAGGACGTCGAGATCCTGAAGTCCTGGCGTGAAAATCCGGAAGGCTACGGCGTTTCGTAACGCAGCATCGTCCGGTTCTCCGCCGAACGCGGCTTGTTTTCCGGCTGGAGCCGTTTTTTCGGCCGGCTTTTTCGTTGGATAGCTTTTTCGCTCAATCCGCTTCTTCGCACGGGTTCTCCGGCCTCCGACAGGCCGGCCCTTGCGCTGATGCGGATCTTTTTTTCTTTAGCCTCGCTCTCCCCTTCGCTCAGTCACCCATTCGGATAACCACGATAGATCATCTCCAGGAATCCAATTATTAAAAAATAAGTAAATACCGTCATATTTTGCGAGGATAAGTCGTCTAGTTGTTAGATTAGCCCATCCGCTAACATGACAGGCTGCCTTACTCTGCTGTGCAAGTGTAACTAACCAGAGCGGCATGTCTACATAGCTCCTTGCCACAGCAGAGAAGAGCGGCTTACACGGTCAATCGGGAGGTGAGTTCTTTTAGGGTGGCTAGGGGGCTAATCCATGATTTATAAATTTTTTTACAATTTTGAGGAGGAATGGTTATGAAATCTGGCAAAAAGTTCATTGCCGGCATCGCTGCAGCTGCAGCTTGCTTGTCGATTGCAACCGTAACCGCATTTGCAAACACGAGCTCCACCCCGGCGACAGGCTATGGAACATTGACCGGCACGTTAACGAGCGGAACGAATACCGCCTATTATACGACGCAGGTAACGCAAAATAACGACAATGCGTACTTGACGATTGCCGGGTCGATCCAAGACCAAGCCGGAAAAACGCTTGTCACGAAACAGCAAATTAACAGTTCCAGGGGAGCGACCACTTTCTCGGGTTCCTGGACATCGCTGCCGGCGGGAGCTTACGCCGTTTACGGGACGCACGGCGTACAGGGCGGAAGAACCTATGGCGCTTATGCTGTCTACACTTACACGCATGTTTGATCTTGCGTAAGGCTGCATAGAAGAATGTTTGTACCGGGCAGAGAAAGCTATCTCTCAGCCTAATCTGCCTGGTACAAGCATCTTCTTTTTTTGTTTACAAGCTATTTGTTCATAAATCAGGAGAAAGAGAGGAGGCTTAAGAGGACCTTATTTTAGACAACTGCAAAAAATACATTGACGGCCATTTTTGGCAAGTGTAAAATTTCAAAAAAAGACAATTGTCAAAAAAGGAGCCACAAAATGAAAAAACTGCCTGATGCGGAATTTGAGATCATGCGGGTGGCATGGGCGAACGAACCGCCCATTACGACCGCAATGGTGATGGAGCAGCTCGGAAGCAAACGCAAATGGAAGGCGCCTACTGTGATTTCCCTTATGCTGCGCTTGGTGGAACGAGGCTTTTTGCGTACCGAAAAGGATGGAAAAGAACGTACCTTCTTCCCGCTGATTGCCAAAGAAGAATACCTTGCATGGGAAACGGAACATTTTATGAAACGGTACCATGAAAATTCTTTTTTGAGTTTTGTTCATACGCTGTACAACGGGAAGCAGCTTGACGAAAAAGAGTTGGACGATTTGTTGAAATGGGCCAAAGAACGGAGGGAGTAGGTCGTGCAGAAATTGATGATCGCATTACTGGAATGTTCGATTTCCATGTCGGTGATTGGACTTCTCTATATGGCGGCCACTCCCTTCCTTCAGAACCGCTTTTCGGCCAAGGGACGCTACTATGCGTGGCTTGCGATCGTCATCGGATTTATCGTGCCGTTTCGCTTCCATCTCCCCGCGCCGGTTGTATCCGTGGACGCGTTGCTTCCCGCGCTGGAGAAGGCCGTCCGCCCTTCCCATGACCAGGCGTTTGCTCCTGCAACAGCAACCGCAGCGGCATTTCCATGGCATGTACTGGCTGGCGGGATCTGGATTTCGGGGGCCGTCGCTTTTTTGGCTTCCCACACCGTCCGGCACAGACGTTTGTTGTACATAGTGAAGCGCTGGAGCGTGGAATGCTCGGATCGGCAAGCGCGGCTTCTGCTGCAGGAGGTTCAGGCGAACATGAACATCACCCGGAAGGTGGATTTGCGGGTCTGTCCGGGGATTTTAACCCCGATGCTGATCGGTTTTGTTCGTCCTGTCATTTTGCTTCCTTCGTCCCATATCCCGGCCCATGAGCTTCTGTTCATCCTCAAGCACGAGCTGGTCCACCTGAAACGCGGGGATTTGGGCTACAAAACGCTTGTGTTTCTGGCCACCGCCTTGCACTGGTTCAATCCGTTCGTCTACCGGATGGCCCGGGAGATCGCGCTTCAATGCGAGCTTTCATGCGACGAGGAAGTCGTCAAGCAATCCGATACGAACAGCCGGCAGCGGTATGTTGAAGCTATTATTGGCGTTATGAAAAAGCAGTCGGGGAGACCAAGCGTGTTTTCCACCGGCTTTTCCGATAGCAGGCTGAATATGCAAAACAGGGTGCTTTCCATTATGGATACCCGAAGCAAGAAATGGGGCATTTCTCTTTTGATGGTGATCGTTTTGGCGACGATCGGCACAGGCGCTGTGTTAAACCTGGGTCCGACAAATTCCGAATCCTGGGCGCCCAAACCGGCAAATCCCATTGCGGCATCCGGGAATGTGGCGGAACAGGAAGAGAACAGACCGCCGGCCTCGCCTGCCGATCCCGCATCTTTGACCGAAAATCCGGAAGGGGAGCAGAGCGGGACCGTTCTGGAACCCGGCGTTCCGGAACAAGGCGTTGCGGCTGCCGATAGCGCCTCGCCGTTGTTGATACCCGTGCCGGCTTCCGAACAGAACACATCCATTCCCGGCGATCCTCGGGAACAAGGAAGGGGATGATATCGTGAAAAAATCAAAGGCGTTTAAATGGGCGTTATTTCTAGCCGTCGTTGCAGTATGGGCAACAGGCTGCTCCAATACGAATTCCAATGCGGGCGAATCGGCCGCTGCCGGTCAACCAACGCAAAATCCGTTTGAAGCGGACGGACAGGAGACCGCGATTTTGGGCAGCATCGGTCACGGCTTTGCCAATCCTCCGCTTGACGAAAACGGGAATATCCTTCCACTGGAATACAACGGTGGCGAGTTAAAAATCGATTATTCCGTACGCGCTTCCGGAAAAGCCAAAAATGTCGGTTTTCTTGTTTTTGTCGACGGCCAGCCGCAGCCCTACAAGTTTAATTCAAGCGATGCTCCTTATGAATATATGCATATCTTCGATTTGGCGGAGGATGACAAGGACACGCCGTTCGCCTTCGTGTTTACCCCGGTTACGGGCAAGAAGGGGGATACCCTTCAGGTCAGCATCGCCAGCGTGTACAATCCGGCCTTTATCCCGGACATGAAGAAAACGGCTTCCTATGGAGGCTATCAGACGACGCTGGAAGCGGGCAGACCGCTGGTCTTCAATCGGGACGCCGACCCGCTTGACGTTTCCTCCATTCCGCGGCAAGAGGTTCTAAGCCATGTCCGCCTGTCCACGGAACCGGTGACGCAGGAGTTGCTGGAGAAGCATAGCGTCATGGGACAGGTGGATATGGAGGCATTGGACAAAAATGTGTATAGCGATTTGTATATCGAAGGCGATGTGCGGCAGGACCATTTTCAGGTCGAGAGAAGCGGAACCCTGCACGTCGCATTCAAATTGTTCGGCCATCCCGGGATGCGATATAGAAATACGTTCTATCTGAACCATAAAGCTTTGGCCGGCAAGGACGGCATCTCCTTCGAAACGGCGTTGACCAAAGGCGATGTAACGGTGATCGACGCCGAACTCGAGCTGGAGAAGCTGGAGGACTTCAATACGTTTTATGTCGTATCCGTTCCCCTTAACGCGGACGATTTCCCCGATGACGTTGTCGTCTTGATGAAGACCCCTTCTCTGTTACTTTATAAGGGATCGGAGCAAAGCGGACGATGATCAGGATAGGTTGGATCGTTTTATTGGCGTTATCGGCGATTTGGATCGCGGGATGCTCGCCGATCGCATCCTATCCGCCTTCAAATGATCATCCCGCGTCTGCGGGCTCTGCCAATCCAAGCGCTCCGTCAAGCAAAGGCGGCGATTCAAGCGGGACGCCTTCGCCGAGTGCTTCCGCATCGTCCCTCCCATTGGATTTGCCTTTCGAAAAGATACAAGGCGATATCCGGAATATCCATTACGCGGATGGAAATCAGGTGTTTCTGTCGGCGGACAAATTGTACCTTTACAACCTGGATACCGGCCGTATCACGGCTGAAACCTCGCGGGGGACGTTCGATCAGGAGCGGGTTCAGGCGGTGAAGGACGGATATGTGTTGGTCGGGGCAACTCTCCAATCCGGAGAAGGCGGAGGTTTGGCGTCGGCCAACGGCGGAATCGCATACAGCGCGATCTTTTACGACCGTCAACTCCATCAAAGGTCGGTATTTCAATTCAACACCTTGCTGGAGGAGAACGAACTGATTTTGTCCGTGAAGGCCATCGCGTTTACCGCCGACGGGACGCAAGCGGCCTTTGCGACAACGAACGGACTGTATCTGTACGACTTTCAAACGAAACGAAAAACAACCGTCACGGATTTAAACGCCGAAGATCTGAAAGCGCGTTCTGGCGTAGTTACCTTTGAACAAATCGGCTTCACGAACGAGGACAAGACCATTGCTTTCAAGGCGCAAAGCTTTGAAATTCCCGCCGTACCCGGCAAGCCCTCCATCGATACGTGCGGAACGGTAAATCTGAACGGCTCCGGGATGTCGAACCGGACATTCGGCAACTACACGTGCAAGGAATTGACGGCCTACAACAAGCTTCTGCTCTTGGCCGAAGATTTCACGATTCCGTCCGGCAGAATGCTGGTGATGGAGATTCCAAGCGGCCGAACGAAGCTTCATGCCTTGAGCGAGAAAGGGGAAAGCGGATTTGTATCGGGCTCCGACACAGGACGCTATTTTGCGACCACGCTTGCGGACAAGACAGGCTGGAAAGTTCGGGTGTACGACACGAGCGCAGGCAAACTTGAAGCGGAGCAGCGAATCTCAAGCGACGGAGAGGCGGGGTATATGGCGAACGACCCGATCGTCAAAGTGATCGACGGCAAGCGGATGGTTATGGTGCTGCTCGGCGCCAATCAGGAGGGGGTCAAACCGAAAGCGGTGTTCAGCCCGTTTTGAAAGGGGGGAGCGTTTATGAAAGTCGCGTTTAAGCGCATTTCAAAGCAATATAAAGGAAAATATGCGTTGAACGATTTTTCCGCGGAGCTGGAGAACGGGGTTTGCGGACTGCTGGGGACGAACGGCGCGGGAAAAACGACGCTGATTAATATTTTCGTAGGCATTCTGAAAAGCGACAACGGGCAGGTTTTGATCGATGGCGTCGATGCCGGAAGCCTGGGCGTTGACTTTTTGTCCCGCATCGGATATTTGCCGCAGTTTCCGCAGTTTTATAAAAACTTTAAGGTGATGGAATTTTTAAGGTATATGTGCGTGCTCAAAGGCATTCCCAAAGAACAAGGAGAAAAAAGGGCGAAGGAATTATTGGAAATCGTCAATTTAAGCGACGCCGCCGACAAAAAAATCGGGGCGTTGTCCGGAGGAATGCGGCAGCGCGTAGGGATTGTACAAGCCATGCTCAATAATCCCGACATCCTGATTCTGGATGAACCGACAGCCGGACTTGACCCTCAGGAACGAATCCGTTTCCGGAATCTGATCGCCAAATTTTCCGAGAACCGCATTGTCTTGCTGGCAACGCACATCGTTTCCGACATTGAATTTATCGCAAACCAGGTCATTTTGCTGAAAGACGGACAACTTCTGAAACAGGGTACGCCTCAGGCGCTCGTAAGCGGAATGGAGGGGAAGGTCTGGAAAGTCACGGCGACGGACGAAACGATTGACGAAAAGCTGAATCGCCTGAAAGTCAGCAATATGATGCGGGATCGCCATGAAATCCATTTAAGGGTGATTGACGATGAAAAGCCCGACGTCCAAGCGGTGAATGTAGCGCCGAATTTGGAGGATGTGTTTTTGTACTATTTCGAAGAGGGCGAACCATGGTCAAGCTAATTCTTTTCGAATGCCGCAAGCATTTTCTGAAAAATTCCATTTTTATAGCGGTTGTTCTCTTTTCTGCCCTGAATGTCGCGAAAATCTACGGCGTGCATGAGGGAAACTCGCTGCTCTCAAGTAACGTGACCGGCCCGCAATGGAAAGAGCTGTATTGGGACATGTACAAGAACTTCGGAGGGACGATCACGAACGAAAAAATCGGGAAGCTCATGGCCATCTATCGCCCGCTCGAAGACCAGACGGCCGATCTTACGGCAAGCACGGCATACCGCAGCCCGAGCACCTATCTGACCAACGTGTACGAGGATTTCAATTTCTTCCGCTGGTGTTTTGTAAATCCGATGCGCTACGCTTACGATTACAAGTCGTATGCCCGCGAGGTGGCGGCCAAGGCAAGGGAGAATGTATCCTTCTATGAGTCCGTGGGCAATTCCTTCGAATCCCGCAAAAATGCGGTTATCGCGGAGCTTTTTGCGGGACGGGCGATCACGAGCTTCTCCTATACGGAGATGTACCAATATTATGTTCAATACGATTTTTCGGCGTTGCTGGCGCTGCTGATCTGCCTGTACGGGTTAATGAGCGTGTTTCTGTCCGAAAAGGAAACGGAAATGGATACCCTGCTTCTGACCACAAAAGCGGGAGGAGCGAAAACGGTTTGGGCCAAGCTCATGGCCTCCGCCCTTTTCGTATGTACCGTCTGCTTCTGGTTTTGGCTTGTGGATTTTGCGGCCTTTTCCGTAATATTCGGCTCCCGGGAAGCGGCATCATCCCCTCTGTACGCGCTTGAACCTTTCGTCAACGCTTCGCTTAACGTGAGCTTGGGAACATACGCCGTGCTGTCCGCCTTCGTGAAAACAGCGGGCATTCTCGTGCTCTGCCTGGCGTTCCTGCTGATCTCCTGCTTTTTCCGGAATGCCTTGATCCCCTTTATGATCGGCCTGTCCGTTGCATTCGGGTGCATGTATATGGCGGAAGCCTTCATGGGCTCCGGACGCGTGCTGTTCAAAGCAATCAACCCGTTTGTGCTGGTCGTCAATCGGGAATTGTTTCGAAAAGCGGAGTTTGTTCCCTTATTGGGCTATCCGTTGCCAAGCTATGTTGCCGCGCTGTTGTTTGCGGCCGCCTGGGGAGCGGCGTTGCTTGGCGGCATTGCGCTTAGCGCAAGAAAGAATGCATGGCGCAAAGGGGGGAGGAAGCGTGTCGCTCTGGATGTATGAGATGAAAAAAATGTTTATCCATCAAAAGGGCCTGTTATTCATCGGACTGTTTTTCGTCTTCAGCCTGGCGTCCATGATTCTTTTTGACAAGCCCGCGAATCCGGATATCGAGATGAACGCTTCGTCCTATTTGCATTACCTGAATCAGGTTCAGGGCCCCTACTCGGAGGAAACCGGGCGTTTTTTTGCGGAGGAAGCCGCCCGAATGTCCGATGCCAAGATCGCCCTGCAAAAAGCAACGGACGATTATTATGACGGAAAGATCGGGGAACGGGAATTTCTGGCGGCAACCGCTCCGCTGGAGAAATTGCTGCAAAACGAGAAGGGCTTCCAACTGATTTACGAACAATACGCCTATATCCGCGAACATCCAGACAACCGCTATTTTCTGTATACGAACGGCTGGGACGGATTGTTGTCGAATGACCGCCTGGATTTTCTATGGCTGTTGTTGCTGCTCGTTCTGGTGACGCCGGTATTTTGCTTCGAGTTCGAAAGCAGGATGGACTCCCTGATCCTCACCGCCCCAAAAGGGGCAAGGCATCATGCGGTCTGTAAAGTCTGCCTCGTATTGATCACCGTCGCCGCGCTCAGCCTGCTTTCTGCCGGTTTAAGATTCGGGTTCTACCAGCTTAAATACGGTCTGGAGAATGGGCGTTACCCGCTGCAAAGCCTGACCTACTTCGGAACTTCCGCCAAACCTATGACGCTGTTCGAAACGTTTCTGGGGGTAACGGCAGGCAAACTGTTCGGAAGTCTATGTTTTGCCATCCTGATTATGTTTGTGTCTGTGTGCATGAAGAAGTATGCGTTTACCCTGTTTTCCTGCACTGCCCTGATTCTGCTCCCCTACTTTGGACTGCGGTTGGAATCTTCCAAATACGTTTTGCCGGGTCCGCTCGGTTTTATGGTCTCGACCGGATTTTTCCGAGGGAACGAGTACAAGCGCAACCCGTTCAAAGATCAGATGGATGTGGTGTTTCGGGAAGTTTCCAATACGGCATGGGTTCTCGTGTTTGCGGCTACGCTCGGCCTCAGCATCGGCATGTTCGCGGCGATCCTGATCCGGCAGACGAACGGATGGAGCGCCGGGAAGCGAAATGCCGGACGGAGAGCGTCTTTTCTGCTGCTCGTCTTTTGCCTCGCGGCGTCCGCGCTATCCGGCTGCACCGCTTCCGGCAACAAGGGGAAACGCGATATTTACAACTACGCTTCGATGCAGTCCTTTGAGAATGAGCGCTATCGCTTTTATGTGGATGAAACGGACCTGGAGCATATCCGGATCGTATTTGAGGATAAACAAACCGGCGTAAAACGCGACTTTATCCGCAATCCCATGCCCGCCTTAACCCGGGTGGCGAATACGATTTACGGAAACGGCACGCACGTCTACTATATGAAATATGATTCCGACAAATCCGGGGTTATGGAAACCGTCACCCGGTTTGCCGTGGTCGAAGTGGATACGAAAACCTTCCGGGAGCGCATTATTTTCGAAAAGAAGCTGAGCGCAGACCAGAACGCGCTGCTGGGACTGGCCAAGGCGAACGCCCGCGACGCAGGCTTCTTTCTGACGGTCAGCTCCTTCTTTCTGGATGAACGCAACCTTTACTTTATCGGACAAAACGAAATCCGGCGAGTCCATCGGCGGACCGGAGACATGAGCGTCATCCTTCGGCTTCCGGCCTCCACAAGCGTCGCGTTTGACGGCCGGACGATCTATTATGCCAATGAGAAATCCCAGGTGGTCGAATATGATACAAAGACGGGTTCCGAGACGGTGATTCCCGATCTGGTCACGCGGTCTTTTGTGTTGACCGATACCGAGCTGCTTTTTTTAAATCGGAAAGACCAGCAAAAAATCTACGCCCTGGATTTGCGCGATTCGACCCTCCGCAAAATAACGGATAAATCCGCACTGCGTTTTGAGTGTGACCGGCAATCCATTTTCTATGTAAACAAGTCGGACCTTAAGAAGTATCGAATCGATATGGAGGGCCAAAACGAAACGCTAGTCTTGAATTAGGCGTCATCCGCTGCGAATTCCTGTCGTCTATAGAAAAGGGAGAGCATTTCTCCAAATTCGCGATCTTGGGAAGGGATGGGAAAGTTGAGAAAAATCGTTCTTGCTGCGCTGGCCGTCACTCTTGCAGGCTTTTTAGCTGTCGCCGTTTCTCCAGTTAAAGGTTATGCAGCTCGAGCCGATGTACAGGAGACAGGAGCGCTAACGTTGCCGCCCCCGGATGTTCAGCCTCTGACGGTGTTTGATCCGAATTACAAGTACCTTGAAAAAGGCGGCAGTTACATATCGGATCTTGGCAATCAAAAAATCAACATATGGGGCGAAACCTTCGCGACCGTGCACGTGGACGAAATCGGCATTCAGCTGACACTGGAACGGTGGACGGGAACCGCATGGGTTGCGGTTTACTACGGTTCCACGACTGCGGAAACCGATTCAGCGTATGCCTATCAGTCGTATATCATATCCTCTGTTCAAAAAGGGTACTATTACCGTGCCAAATCGCTGCATTGGATCAAGAAAGGAGATACCTATGAAGGAGGAACACGCTATTCCTCTTCCATTTTGATTCCGCTATGAAAAGCAGGCGGCTTGAAAGCCGCCTGTCTCTCATTGAATCGCATTTGCCCAATTCAACGCTTCCTGTTCCGACAAATAGCCGGAAAGGGAAATTTTAATGTCGTCCGCGATCCATTCTACATTCACCATGCCTTCCGGCAAAATCATAAGAACGCCAGGATTCCCGTTGATCTTTACGTCTTTGACGGCACCGGCTCCTTCGGGAATTTCCGTTTTGATCCCGCTGTTTTCAACAATCATGCGTTCGCTCAACTTGATAATCGAACCTTGCGGATCGCTGTACTCCAAATAGATCGAGCGGTATTGATTGTCGGCCTCTTTGAATAGACGGATTTCATGCAAGCGATAAGGTTCGGGTAAGGTCGAGGGCAAAAGAACGGGAAAGGCCAGTTTCTCCTTCGCTTCCGACAAGGTAACCTTTTCAGGCGCGGCGTTGGAAGCCCCGATGATCGTTCCTTCGCCCGAAGGCGGAGAAGTCAGAGCGTCTTTGGGGTTGGCCGCCGGCTTTTTCAAGAAAATTTCAATCATGTGGTTTTGAATGTCCTTAAAGAAGGAAGAAATGCTGGCGTATGCTCTCGAACCATTATTCGCGATCAAGAAGCTTAAGAGCAGGGCGGCGCAGACCAAACCCGCCGCAAGCCGCAAGCGTCGCATATGTTTCTTTCGCCGTTCGCGCCGGTTCCATTTGCTTTTCATCGCATTCCAAGAATCGGTGCCGTCCGGGATTTCGATGCTGTTGTGCAGATCGCGCAGCATGCGTTTCAACAGCTCGTCTTCGTTATGGTTATCCGTCATCGTGATCAACCCATTTTCTTGAAAATTGGAGCAAAAGTTTTTTTCGGGCCCGTGCCAGACGCTGGGCCATGGCTTGTTCGCTTGCCCCGCATTCCTGGGCAATGACTTTAAGCGGCTTTTCTTCGATGTAATACATCCATAAGAGGATTCTGTATTCATATTTTAACTCCAAAATCGCTTCGTGCAGCATTTGATTGCGCAAGCCGGTTTCGACCGTGTCCGCCACGCTTGCCGCCGCTTGAACCGAAAAACGATGATCCGCGTCCGTGTTCGAGACGTTTTCCAAGCCTACCGAATGCCGATATTTTCCGGTTCTTTTTAATGTATCCAATGCGGTGTTCCGGATGACGCGCTTCATCCATTGTTTTGCGCTTGCATATTGCTTGATTTGCTGGCGCTTCGAGGTTGCTTTCAGAAAGGATTCTTGAATCACGTCCTCGATAAGGGCATGGTCTTTTAAAAGAAAGAAGAGTTCTTTATACGCGAATCTGCGAAACGAATCGTAGAGAAAACGCTGGAGATCGGGGTTCAAGGCCGCAAACTCCGTCTCGAGCAAAAGCCACCATTGTTCCATATAGAATTGGTCCTCCAATAATCCTAACAGCGCTGCAATGAAAAAAATGATAATATTTTAATTATACAACAAAGAAGGAAAAAAGAGGAACGATGCGAAACGTGCCGCCGGAAAAAGAAAAGGTCCGGTCAATCGGCCGGACTCGCGGTTAGGCTTTGGCATCCAGGGCGGAAAGCCATTTTTCGATGCTTTTGTTGATGGCGGCGATTTCGGCGGCAGTCGGGAGGGGAATTTCGGCATCGGTGAGCCGGTACTTGTTTTTCAGGGTCAAGATTCGCCGCACGCTTTCGTCAATGCGGGCTTCGGTCAGCCTGCCGTTCCGGACGGCGCTGCGCAGCGCTTCGAATACCTGCCGCTCGTTGTCGTAGCCGTGCGCGACCAGCACGATGTCGCTTCCCGCATCGATGGCCGCGACGGCCGCTTCGGCCAGGCCGTATTGTTTCGTAATGGCGCCCATCGTCAAATCGTCGGTCATGACCACGCCATCGTAGTTCATCTGCCCGCGGAGCTGCTTGCCGACGATGATGTCGGACAGGGAAGCGGGCGCGTTCGGATCGATGCGCGGAAACAGAATGTGCGCGACCATGACGGCATCCGCGCCGGCTTTGACCGCAGCCTGAAACGGGATCCATTCGAGCGCGGCAAGCTGCTCGGACGACTTCCGCAGCACGGGCAGATCGAGATGGGAGTCGACGGACGTATCGCCATGGCCGGGAAAATGCTTGACGACGGATATGACGCCGCCTTTCGAAATCCCGTCCATTTCGGCCAGACCGAGTTCGGCGACGATTTTGGCGCTCCGGCCGAACGAGCGGTCGCCGATGACGGGGTTGTCCGGATTGCTGTCGATATCCAGCACAGGGGCAAAATTCATGTTGAAGCCCGTCGCCCGCAGCTCCCGTGCCAGCAGGGAGCCCATTTGCCGGGCGAGCTTGGGGTCGCCTTTGCGGCCGACGGCGCGGCTTGAAGGCATGGCGGCAAACGCGTCGGGAAGCCGGCTGACCCGTCCGCCTTCCTGGTCTGTGCTGATGAAGAGCGGAACGGGATTGCCGGCGTTGGCGGCTTTTAGTTGATTGACCAGGCGTACGGTGCCGTGGACGCCGCTCACATTGTCGGCGTACAGAATCACGCCGCCGATCCGATCCTCCCTGATCATCCGCTTGGTCTCATCGTCCAGCTTCTTGCCTTCGAAACCCGCTATAATCAGTTGCCCGATTTTTTGATCCAGGGACATGCCTGCGATGCGGGCGGCGACGGGGTCTTCGTCCGCCGGCGGCGAAGGGGAAGCGGATGCCGTTCCGCCGGGCTGCCCGGAAGCGGTCGGCGGAGCCGTGGCGGATGGCGATGCGGACGCGCCGGGGCTTTCCGAGGGAGATGGCTCCGGTGAGGCGGGAGCCGTTCCCCGCGCGCATCCGGCAAGGAGCAGGAAGGCAACCAGCGCGCCTATCCAGATCCGGCAATTTTGTTTCATGTCGGCGACCTCCTTTTGTTTTGGCGGGAATGAAAACGAAGAAGCCGTCGGTAGGCGACGGCTTCTATTCTTATTTATTCGGGAGCTGGAACGAGCTTTTGAGCGAGACGATCCGGTTGAAGACAAGCTGCCCCGGCTTGGTGTCCTTCGGGTCGACGTTGAAGTAGCCGTGGCGGAAAAACTGGTATTTGTCGTGGGGGACGGCATCCTTCAGCCCCGGCTCGACAAAGCCCTGCAGCTTCGTCAGCGAGTTCGGATTGAGGCGCTCGAGGAACGAACGGTCGTCGCCCTCTTCGTCGTCGGTGATCAGCGGCTCGTACAGACGGAATTCCGCCGGCACCGCGTGGGCCGCATCGACCCAATGGATCGTGCCCTTCACCTTGCGTCCGGTAAAGCCCGAGCCGCTCTTCGTTTCGGGATCGTACGTGCAGCGAAGCTCCACGACTTCTCCGGCTTCGTTTTTGACCACTTCTTCGCATTTGATGAAGTAGGCGTGCTTCAGGCGCACTTCGTTTCCCGGGAACAGGCGGAAATATTTGCTCGGCGGATTTTCCATGAAGTCGTCCTGTTCGATGTAAATCTCGCGGGAAAACGGAATCCGGCGGCTGCCCATTTCCGGATTCTCCGTGTTGTTCTCCGCTTCGAGCCATTCCGTTTGGCCTTCGGGATAGTTGGTGATGACCACTTTGAGCGGGCGAAGAACGGCCATCGTGCGCAGGCACTTCAGCTTCAGGTCTTCCCGGATGAAATGCTCCAGCATTTGCTCGTCCACGACGCTGTTGCTGCGGGCGACGCCGATTTCGCGGCAGAAGGCGCGGATCGCTTCGGGCGTGTAGCCTTTGCGGCGAAGACCGGAGATGGTCGGCATGCGCGGATCGTCCCAGCCGTCCACCGCTTTTTCGTCCACGAGCATTTTCAGCTTCCGTTTGCTCATGACCGTGTTCGTCAAATTCAGCCGCGCGAATTCGTATTGACGGGGAACGTGCGGCATTTCGGTTTCCCGGATGACCCAATCGTAGAAAGGCCGCTGATCCTCGAACTCCAGCGTGCAGATCGAGTGCGTCACCCCTTCGATGGCGTCCTCCAGCGGGTGGGCGAACGCATACATCGGGTAGATGCACCATTTGTCCCCCGTGTTGTGGTGCGTCGCATGAACGATCCGGTAAATGACCGGGTCCCGCATGTTGATGTTCGGAGACGCCATGTCGATTTTGGCGCGCAGCACCTTGGCCCCGTCGGGAAACTCGCCATTTTTCATCCGCTCGAACAGGTCGAGATTTTCTTCCACGGAACGGTTGCGGTAAGGGCTCTCGATCCCGGGCTGCGTCAGCGTGCCCCTCGTCTCGCGGATTTGATCCGCGCTCTGGTCGTCGACGTAGGCCAGCCCCTTGCGAATGAGGAGTTTGGCGCGTTCATACATCTCCTCGAAATAGTCGGAGGCGAAAAACAATCCGTCCCAATCGAAACCGAGCCACTGGACGTCCCGCTTGATCGCTTCGACGTATTCGGCGTCTTCCTTGACCGGATTCGTATCGTCGAACCGCAGATGGGTCCGTCCCTTGAACTCGTCGGCAAGCTCGAAATTGAGGCAGATCGACTTGGCGTGGCCGATATGCAGATAACCGTTCGGTTCGGGCGGAAACCGGGTGACGACTTCCTTCACGCGACCGGCGGCAAGATCTTCGATGACGATGTTTTTGATGAAGTTCGATGACGACATTTTGCTGTCCAATCCGACCAACCTTCCCTTGAAAACTCTTGTTATTCCTTCATCATACACAAAATAAGCCCTTCTTATAAAGAGGAAAGCAAAAAATTAACCGGCTCCGGCCGCGGTGTCGACTCGTGTCTTCCAAACCGTTCCGGCGATCTCTCATATTTCTCATAAAAAATTGTTAAAGACGGTAACTTTTCTTGTGTTTTAATCGTTATATTGGATGAGAGATTTTGGGAAAGATCTGCATCTGCCGTCAAGTTTTGCTATGGAAAAACAGGGGGGAACAAGAACATGCTGTCATGGTTGCCGCGCAAAAAAAGCCCGGAATCTCCGGATTCGATAGATAACGCCGAAGATCGGCATGCCGCCGCCGCTTCCGGGGAGCGGGACACGCCTTCGGAGCCGCTGCTGACGGTGCGCGGGGTGGAGCGCTCGTTCGATGTCGGCGGCCAGAAGCTGCGCGTGCTGAAAGGAATCGATCTCAAGCTGTACCCCAAGCAGCTTGTCATGTTAAAAGGAAGATCGGGCTCCGGCAAAACGACGCTCATGAACTTGATGGGCGGATTGGATACGCCGACGGCCGGCGAAATTTTTTTTCAGGGAAGACCGCTTCACAAGCTGGACGACAACAAGCGGACCGAGATTCGGCGCCGGGACATCGGGTTCATCTTTCAGGCCTACGCGCTGCTGCCGCTGCTTTCCGCCTATGAAAACGTCGAGCTGACGCTGCGGATGGCAGGGGTCCCGAGATCCCAATGGAAAAAACGGATCACCGAATGCCTGGATATGGTCGGCTTGTCGAAGCGGATGCACCATCGGCCTTCCGAGCTGTCCGGGGGGGAGCAGCAGCGGGTCGCCATCGCCAAGGCGATTTCGCACAAGCCGAGCCTGCTGCTCGCGGACGAGCCGACGGCCGAGCTGGACTCGCAGATGGCCGCGCATATCATCACGGTGTTTCGGCACATCGTCGAGACGGAAAACGTCACGATTTGCATGACGACACACGATTTAACCATATTGGAGGTAGCGGATCATGTCTATGAAATGGTGGACGGCGTATTCGTATCGAAGTGAGCTGAAGGAGCCGTGGCGCCGCAAACGCCGCAGAACGGCTTCGGCCTTGGCCGTTATATCCCTGTCCGCGGTTCTCGCCGGCTGCTCGCTGCTGCCCGACGAGCCGGAGGAGGAGGATTTGTCGGCGATTCAACTGCCGCAGATCTCGAAGAAGCCGGAGTATGAAGTGACGACCAAAACGCTGGAAACAAAGGTTCAAGCTTCGGGCAAAATCATGTCCCAGCAAGAGAAGACGCTCTACTACACTTCATCTGCATTGGAAGGCAAACGAATCAAAAAGCTGTACATACAAACCGGCGACGTCGTCAAGGCGGGGCAAGTCGTCGCGGAACTGGACGTGGAGGACTTGAAAAAATCGCTGCGCACGCAGCAGCTGCAATTCCGGAAGCTGGAGCTTGACATGAAAAACACGCTGCGGCAAAAGGACGAGATGGATCCGCTCGAATTCGAACAGAAACAGATCGACTTCGAGGAAGCGCGCCAGGCGCTGGCGGATCTGCAGCAAGACATCGCGGCCGCCACGCTGACCGCCCCGTTCGCAGGGACGGTCGTGTCGGTCAGCGTCGAGGAAGGCGCCGCCATCAAAGCCTACGATCCGATCGCGGTCGTGGCCGATACGAGCCGCCTTGTGGTGGCCGCCGACTTCAGCAAGGACAACCTGGAGAAGATCGCCGTCGGGATGGAGGCGAACGTATCCATTAACAATGTCGGCGAGCTGAAAGGCAAGGTCAAGGCGCTTCCGGAGCCGTCCGCAGACAGCGGCAACGGCAGCGGAAACGGACTACCCGGAAACGGGGGCTCCGGCGGGGCGAAAACCGACAAGCCGAGCAACTACCTGCTCGTCGACGTTCCCAATCTGCCGGCCAAGGCGACGAGGGGAACGCCGCTTACGGTGTCGGTCGTCGTCAACCGCAAGGAGAACGCCGTCGTCATTCCGACCTCCGCGCTTCGCACGATCGGAGCCAGGACGTATGTGCAGGTCGTGGAACCGGACGGCAGCAAACGCGAGGTCGACATCGAGGTCGGCCAGCAGACGGCGACGGACGTGGAAGTGCTGCAGGGCTTGAAGCCGGGGCAGAAAGTCGTGGGGCGGTAAGGCATGAGCGCGCTGATCCGTTTTTTATTCCGTAAAATGTGGAACACCCGCTGGCTTACGCTCAGCACGTTGGCCGGTTTGCTGGTGGCCGTCGCGTTTACGACCAGCATTCCGATGTATGCCGACGGAGCGCTCAAGCGGGTCGTTGCCCAATCGCTCCAGGACAACAGCCAAGGACTTCCGGCAGGCTCGCTGCTCATCCGTTACCAGTCGACCGACGGGAAGACGGACCTTGAAGGCTTCGGCAATGTCGACAAGTACATTAACGAAGAGGTGCCCGCCGCCATCGGCTTTCCGGTCGAAGTGTCCCAGCGGAGCCTGACGCTGCGCAACACGCAGGTGACGCCGGAGGACCCGACCAAGGTCGACGCCAGCCGGACCCGCACGATGACCATCGCTTCCTTCAGCGGCCTGAAGGATCAGACGGAGCTCGCGTCCGGACGCTGGTTCGCCGACCGGGCGGGCGCCGACGGCACGCTGCAGGCGGTCATGATGGAAGAAGCGATGTTCCGCAACGACCTTCATGTCGGAGACGTGCTGCTGTATCCGATTTACGGCGGCCTGAACCTTACGCTGCGGGTGGAAATCGTCGGCGCCTACAAGCCGAAGGACGAAACCGGCGCGTACTGGTATCAGGGCCTCGACAGCCTGATGAACACGCTGTTCATCTCCGACGAGGCGATGCTTGAGGATCTGGTCCGCAAGCAGAAGATACCGCTTCAAACGGCGAACTGGTACACCGTGTACGATTTGCGCGACATCCAGACGAGCCAGCTGGCGCCGCTCAGCAGCACGCTGAGCCGGATCGATATCGAGGTGTACCAGAAGCTGAAGGATACGCGGGTCGACCTTTCCTTCGCCGACATGCTCGGGGAATTCCGCCGCGACAGCCTGCAGATGCAAACGATGCTGTTTATGCTGGCGGCGCCGATGATTGCGATGGTGTTCTATTTCATTGCGATGAACGCCCGCCAATCGCTGGAGAAGCAGCGGTCCGACATCGCGGTGATGCGGAGCCGGGGCGCCGCAACGAGGCAGATCTTCATGCTGTTTCTGCTCGAAGGGGTTCTGCTCGGCGCCCTGTCGCTGATCCTGGGGCCGATGATCGGATGGTTCATGGCCAAGAGCATCGGTTCGGCCAGCGGTTTTCTCGAGTTTGTCAACCGCAAGGCGATTCCGGTCGGCTTCGGCACGGACGGGATTCTGGCGGGACTTGCGGCCGTTCTCGTGGCGATCGGCGCGGCTGTGATTCCGGCTATCGTGTTCACGCGGACCTCGATCGTCGATTACAAGCGGATGATGGCGCGGACGGACCGGCCGCCGGCATGGCAGCGCTGGTTCCTCGACGTCGCGCTGCTCGCCGTCGCCGCCTACGGCTGGTATCTGTTTAACGAGCGGCAGATGGTTTCGTTCAAAACCGGCGTGACGACGGACCAGCTTAACGTGCAGCCGTTCCTGTTCTTCGTGCCGGCGATCGCGATCTTCTCGGCGGCGCTCGTCTTTTTGAGGCTGTTCCCGCTGCTGCTCAAGCTGTTTAACTGGCTTTGGAAAAAATTCCTTCCGGTTCCGCTGTACTTGACGCTCACGCAGTTGTCCCGCTCATCCAAATCGTATTACCCGCTGATGATTCTGCTGATTTTGACGCTCGGGCTCGGCGTGTACAACGCCTCTGCGGCCCGTACGATCGGCCTGAATTCGGAGGAGCGGATTTTGTACAAATACGGGACGGACGTCATTGTCAAGACGAGCTGGGAAGCGAATGCCGAATTCGCGCCCCCGTCGTCGGGCGGAGGCTCGGGCCAGGGCGGAGGGCAAGGGCAAGGAGGAGGCCAGGGACAAGGCGGCGGTCCCGGTGCGGGCGGAGGCGGACAGACGCCGACGGTTACCCGGATCAATTACAACGAGCCGCCGTTCGAAGTGTTCCGCACGCTGCCGGGCGTCGAGCACGCCGCCAGAGTGCTGCAGACGAAAGCCAATATTACGATTTCGGGGCGGTCGGCGGGGCAGGGAACGGTCGTCGGCATCGACAACGTCGATTTTGCCCGGGTCGCCTGGTTCCGCGACGACCTGTATCCCGCGCATCCGTTCAAGTATCTCGCCGTCATGGGCAAATCGCCGGAATTTGCGCTGGTCAGCTCGAACCTGGCGAAGAAGTACAACTTGAAGACAGGCGATTCGGTCAGGGTCGTGCTGCAGGACCAGCCGGTCGAATTCGTGGTCGCGGCGATCATTCCGTATTGGCCGGGCCAATATCCGGATCAATCGCCGTTCATCGTCGCCAACCTGGACTACATCTACGATCAGGCGCCGCTTATGCCCTACGAGGTGTGGCTGAAGATGCAGCCGGACGCCAAGACGGCCCCGATCATCCCGGTGCTGCAGGAAAAGGGCATACAGATCGCCTCGATCGACGACGTTCGCAGCGAGCTGATCGCCCAAGCCAAACATCCCGCCCGCGGCGGCGTGTTCGGCATTTTGAGCCTCGGCTTCCTGGTGACGGTGATCGTGTCGCTGTCCGGATACGTTCTGTTCTGGTTCTTCAATCTGTCCGGGCGGATCGTGCAGATCGGGATTTTGCGGGCGATGGGGCTGTCGCGAAGGCAGCTGACCGGCATGCTGCTGCTCGAGCAGATATTCACGGCCGGGCTGTCCATCGGACTTGGCATCGGCATCGGCAAGCTGACGAGCCTGCTGTTCCTGCCGTTTCTGCAAACGACCGACAATGCGGCGAACCAGGTGCCGCCGTTCCGGGTCGTGTTCGACAGTGCGGACGATATCCGGCTTTACGCCGTCGTCGGCGTCATGATCTTCATCGGCATAGTGATGCTCGTGACGCACATTCGCCGGTTGCGGGTGCATCAGGCCGTCAAGCTTGGAGAGGAGCGTTAGCGCGATGATTAACTGCGAAGGATTGGTGAAAATTTACAAAACCGACGATCTCGAGGTTGTCGCGCTCCAAGGATTGAATCTGTCGGTCAGCGCAGGCGAGATGATGGCCATCATCGGCAACAGCGGCAGCGGCAAATCGACGCTGCTCAATATTCTGGGCGGACTCGACCGGCCCTCCGCCGGCCAAGTGACCGTCGGCCCGTGGAACCTGCTGAAAGCGAGCGACGACGATCTTGTCAAGTATAAGCGCGATACCGTCGGATTTATTTGGCAGAACAATGCCCGCAACCTGCTGCCGTTTCTGACCGCGCTGGAAAATGTCGAGATGCCGATGATGTTTTCCGGCAAGCTGGACCGGGCCTATGCCAAGCAGCTGCTGGAATGGGTCGGCCTGAAGGACCGCATGCACAACAAGCTCACGCAGTTGTCCGGCGGGGAGCAGCAGCGCGTCGCCATCGCGATCGCGCTGGCCAACAAGCCCCAGCTGTTGCTGGCCGACGAGCCCACCGGCTCGGTCGACACCCGAACGTCGGATTTGATCATGGATATATTCCGCCGTTTCAACCGTGAGCTTGGGGTGACGATCGTCATCGTGACCCACGATTTGTCGCTGGCCAGCAAAGTCGACCGCGTCGTCGCCATCCGCGACGGACTCACGAGCACCGAGTTTATCAAGCGTAATCCGAATCTGGACGGCGCTTCTCCGCTTCACGGCGGAGGGTTGAACGAGGCGCATGAAGCTTTCGTTGTGGTCGACCGGGTAGGAAGACTGCAAATTCCCAAGGAATATTTGCAGGCTCTCTCGATCGGCGACAAGGCAAGCATGGAGTTCGACGGAGAACAAATCGTCATCAAAGCACCGAAACCGATTGAGGAGGAACCTGCATGAAAACTATCCCGAACCGCTTTCGCAAGCTGGCGTTGACCGGCTTGAGCCTGACGCTGGCCGGCTCCCTGCTTGCCGCCTGCAGCGGCGGAGGCAACTCCGACGATCCGAACAACCGGCGCACGCTGCGCATCGGCACGATGTACGGAAGCAGCCAGGAAGAGCAATATTTCCGCCAGCAATATACCGACCTGTTCGAATTTACGCACGGCAACATCGACATCGAGATCGTTCCGGCGATCGACTGGAGCGAGACGCAGTTCGAGGAGCAAACCCCGGACCAAAAGCAGCCCGATCCCCTTGAAAAGGTCAAGGAAATCATGACGGGCCCCAATCCCGTGGACGTCATGATCCTGAACGATTCCAGCATGCTGGGCAGCATGGTGCAGGAAAACTTGCTCAAGCCGCTCGATCCGCTTGTTAAGGAAGACAAGATCGATTTGAACGAATACGTGCCCGCCGTGATCGAAGGGATCAAGGAGATGGGCGACGGCCAGAACCTTTACGCCCTGGCGCCGACCTACTCGCCTTCCGCGCTTTTTTATAATAAGAAACTGTTCTCGAAATTGGGCGTCGAAGTTCCGACCAACGGCATGACCTGGGACGACTTGTTTAATCTGGCGCGCCGCCTGAAGACCGGATCGGGCAAAGACGCGACGTTCGGCTTTACGTTTAACCAATGGGGCTACAGCGACGGCTATTACGATATGGTCAATTACGCGGCTCCGCTGCAGCTTCGGATGTTCGACGACAAGGCGGAGACGATGACGGTCAACACGCCGCAATGGGAGGCCGTCTGGACGACGTTTGCGAACCTGTACAAAGACAAAGTGCTTCCGACCCGGGAAGATCTCCAGCCCGACCCGCAGCCCGACGACGGCAAGTACCGTTATAATCCGTACCAAGAACAGGCTTTCTTCAAGGGCAAAGTCGCGATGGTCATCGGTTCGTACAGCATGATCAACGATATCGAACTGTTCAACAAAAACGTCGACAAATTCGAAGGCATGGAGGCGCTTGACTGGGATGTCGTTTCCGTGCCGACCTTCGCGGAAAATCCGGGCGTGAGCAACTACATCTACATCAGCACGCTGGCCGGCATCAACGCCCAGGCTCAGAACCCGGACGACGCGTGGGAGTTCGTCAAGTTTATGAACGGCAAGGAGTGGGGCAAGCTGCGGGCGCGGAGCAGCTACGAGCTGCCGTCGCTGATCGAATTCGCCAAGCCGAAGGAAGGCATGAGCTACAACATGGAGGCCTTCACGAGCGTAAGGCCCGTACCGCAGCGCAACAACGCAACCTGGTCGAAGCTGTACCAGGAGCGCCCGAATTTGAGCCTGATCGATCAGTTGGCCGCAACCGAGTTCAACAAGGTGATCAACGGCGAAATGTCGGTCAAGGAAGCGCTGGCCGAATTCGAGACGAAGGGCAACGACCTGCTGCAAAAAATCAAGCTCAATCCGAACGGTCCCATCGAAGGGGTAAACGACGGGGTCTACGGCGCCAAGGAATTGACCCATTCGGCTTCCGGGATGGCCATCCTTGATTAACGGATAACGGAATCCGGATTTGATCCTGGGCAGCACCGCGCAGTCATCGGGAGGATACGGATTTGCGCGGTGCTTTTACTTTGATAAGGGGGAAATGCTGTGCAGTCGATTCGCCGTTTGCGTTTATTGAAATCGATATCCGTAATGCTCGTTTTTGCCGTTTTCGCCGCGCTTGCCGCGGCCTGCAGCGCCGGAGACGATTCCGACGACCCGAACAACCGGAGAACGCTTCGCATCGGGCTAATGTCCGGCAGCAAGGAAGACGAATCCTACTTGCGCCAGCAGTATTCGGATATGTTCGAGCTGGCGAAGAAGAACATCGACATCGAGTTTCAATACGCTTCCGATTGGTCCTCGATGCGGTTCGCTTCCGAAGAGGAAATGAAAGAGCAGCAGCGGGTGGACAATTACGAGAAGTTGAAAGAGATGATGACCGGCGCGAATCCGGTCGATGTGCTGATCCTGGACCAAGGTACGGTGGCCCGGCTTATTCAGGATAATCTGCTCGCGCCGCTCGATTCCTATATCAAAAAGGACAAAATCGATCTGGAGGCGTTTGTGCCTGCGGTGATGGACACGTTGCGGGAAATCGGGAACAATCAAATTTACGGGCTGACGCCGACGTTCAGCTCGAGCGTGCTGTTCTATAACAAGAAGCTGTTCTCCGAAGCGGGCGTAAATCCTCCCACCGACGGCATGACGTGGGACCAAATCTTCGACCTGGCGGTTCAGATGAGCAAGGGGACGGGCAAAGACAGAGTATTCGGGTTGTCGCTGAGCGATTGGGGCGGCGATCTCAATTTTTATTCCGTCAACAATATCGTCGCTCCGCTCAAGCTGCGCATGTACGACGACAAGGGCGAGACGATGAGCGTCGATACGCCGCAATGGGAGCGGGCGTGGAAGCGGCCGGTCGAGCTGTACCGGCAAAAAGTCATTCCGAATCAGGAGGATCTGATGCCCGACCCGCAGGAGACGAACGAAGGCGCCAGGTACGACCCGTACTCCAACCGCCCGTTCTTCACCAACCGGGTTGCGATGACGATCGGCGGCGCCTATATGATCAACGAGTTAAAGACGTTTAACGAAAACGTCGACAAACTGAAAAAATACCAGCCCATCGATTGGGATATCGTCACCTATCCGATGCTTCCGGAAATGCCGGATGTCGGAGGAAGCATGTATTTGGGCTCGATCATGGTCGTCAACAGCAAGGCGCAAAATCCGGACGACGCGTGGGAATTCATCAAGTTTAGCACGAGCAAGGAGACGGCCAAGTTCAAAGCGCGCAGCACCTATGAAATGAGCTCCCTTACCGAGTTCATCAAGCCGATTGACGGCCTGAGCTACAACATCGAAGCGTTTTATAAGCTCAAACCGAACAAATTCGAATACAACGAGGCCGAAGATAAGCTTAACCGCGAGCGGCCGAACCTGATGTATATTTCCACGATCGGGGACCAATTGTTCCAAAAAGCGCTGAGAGGCGACCTGACGGTCAAGGAAGCGCTGCAGGAGTGGCAAGCGAACGGCAACAAGCTGCTGCAGGAAATCAAGACGAACCCGACAGGCGAGCTGGACCTTACGCCCTACATGAGCGACGAGATGTCGAGGCAAAAAGAAATGGTCCCCAGAGCGGCGGGCGGTTAAGCTTGGGCGCGAACGAGCATCCTAAGGACCAGCAGCCCATATATCGGAGGGATCGCAGGCGATGAATTGGGTGTACTGGGCGAGACTGTACGACAGCAAATTTCAGGCGGGCTGTCTCGTTCGCCGCATGGAGGTTGACGGGTGGCTGTTCGGGGTCGACATGCCCCGCGAGATCGAAGTGTACCGCTCCCGCAAAGGGAAATACGGAGTGCGGTTTGTGCCGTAGCGGTTCTCGGGGCCGGCTTCCGTTCGCGAAGCCGGCCTTGGCATTGCCCGCTCGTTGTGGTATCGTCTAGGAAGGGAAAGGAGCGTGCACAGCATGCGGAGAATGCCTCTGTCGGCGGAAACGGCGCAGAAGCTGGCGCAGCATCTGAAGGTGCCGCTGGAGCATCTGATGCATATGCCGCAGCATATTTTGCTGCAGAAGCTCGCCGATATGGCCAAGGCGGAAGCGGCGGCGAACGGCGCAGAAGCAGCAAAAGAGCAGCCGAACGAAAAATAATTCTGCAAAATGCTATTTTTTTCTTGACTCATAAATCCCCCTGCTGTATATTAGTTCTTGTCGCTGTCGACAGCACCTTTAACCACTGGCGCGGGGTGGAGCAGTCCGGTAGCTCGTCGGGCTCATAACCCGAAGGCCGCAGGTTCAAATCCTGCCCCCGCAACCAATCATACCTCGAATGGACCAGTACGAGGGCCCTTAGCTCAGTTGGTTAGAGCGGTCGGCTCATAACCGATTGGTCGGGGGTTCGAGTCCCTCAGGGCCCACCAGCCAAAAAGCCTTGATCAATCAAGGTTTTTTTGATTTTGTGGGCCCCTTTTCATTAGTTTAGTATCGGCGAAATTTCGGTGTCCGATGAATTGCTAACGGATTTGCTAATGGGCGCCTCGTTATCCATACATTTAATGATGATATTGCATGCGTTTACGATACGTGATATGATATACCTTGTTGTCGCACGACAATTCTTGGAAACCCGAGATTTTCGTGCCGGGGTGGCGGAACTGGCAGACGCACAGGACTTAAAATCCTGGGGTGGGTAACCACCGTACGGGTTCGATTCCCGTCCTCGGCACCAGTAGCACCCACACTTATGATTAATAAATCCCCTTTTTCGGCCTGCCAATCTCAAGTCGGAAAAAGGGGTTCTTTTTATTGATTGTGATTTTTTGTGGGATTTGAATGGATATAAAAGGAATACGAACCGTTTTGTTTTTGGCGGAAATTCATGCTATTCTTCAAAGAATGAACCAACTTGCCGTCCAAGCAACGATTGGGACATACGACGATGAAGATAGATCGCATTTGCAAAACGAATTTGATCAGCTTTCAAGTGAAATCGACAATATTGCCCATACCACTAAATTTAATAATATTTTATTGTTTGATGTTCGTTTTCAAGGGATATTCAAACGGGAACAGATGCCTCCTCTGTGCTGAACATTACAATGGGCGACATGCCTTTCTGTCAACCGGGTTGATGGACAACTTTATACGTTAACCGTTAATTTTGATTACAATAGCTTGCAAGAAGGACAAGTCGTTGTTCGGGTTAACAATGGGACTGCGACTATGCTGCAACCTTTTGAAGTGTCCATAGACACCCTGCAAAATGCACAATCTTCAATGGCTAAAATCCAGAATGCTATAAACATAGTCTCTGCTGAACGCGCTAGGTTGGGTGCTTATCAAAATCGTCTTGAGCATACTTTAAATAACGTGCAAAACTATGCGGAAAATTTATCCGCCTCCGAATCCAGAATTCGGGATGCGGATATGGCAAAAGAAATGACGGAACTAACGAGGAGTCAAAAATCCTATCCGTCTCCCATCCCCGGCGCCACGCGGTTTTTACCCTCATACCCCCAAATCCCGCTATGGCGAAATGCGGCAAGGCAACGAAAGAGGTCGCGCGAAGGAATCCCCCTGACGAAAGGAGATCGCCCGGATGCTGGAAACGAAACGCCTGTTGATCCGAGATTTTTCCCTTGAAGATGCCGAAGACGTTCATGTTTACGCTTCAAATCCCGAAGTAGCGAAGTACATGATATGGGGGCCGAATACGGAAGCGGATACGAAGGCGTTCATCCGGCTCGCCCTTGAAATGCGGAAGCAGGAGCCCAGGCGGGTTTACGAATTCGCGGTCGTGCTCAAATCAAACGGATCGCTGATTGGAGGCTGCGGTATTCATGTTTCCGAACCGTCGCAGGGAGAGATCGGCTATTGCTTCCATCCGGACTATTGGCGGCAAGGGTACGCGTCGGAAGCGGCGAAGGCGATGCTTTGGTTCGGATTCCGGCGACTCGGCCTGCACCGCATTTACGCCACGTGCCGTCCGGAGAATATCGGGTCCGCCAAAGTCATGCAGAAGATCGGCATGAAGTATGAGGGACATCTGCGCGGGCATATGCGGCACAAAGGGCAATGGCACGACTCCTTCCAATATTCCATTCTGGAGGACGAATACGAAGAAGATTCAACTGCGGAAGCGAGATTGCTATAATAAATTCGAGACTTATGGCGAATCACGCGACGATGAAAATGGGGGATTGCGATATGGCGGCCATATTCCAAAACGATTGGGGCCCGCTGCTGCAGCCGGAAATGGAAAAGCCGTATTACCAGGAATTGAGGAAAAAGCTTGCGGCGGAGTATCGCCAGCACAGGGTTTATCCGGATATGTACCATATTTTCCAGGCGCTGCATTTGACTTCGTACGAGGCGGTAAAAGTGGTCATCCTCGGACAGGACCCGTACCACGGCTACGGGCAAGCTCACGGGTTGAGCTTCTCGGTGCTGCCGGGAGTGAAGACGCCGCCGTCCCTGCAGAACATTTACAAGGAATTGCGGGACGACCTGGGCTGTACGATCCCGAGCCACGGCTTTTTGGAACATTGGGCGAAGCAGGGCGTGCTGCTGCTCAATGCCGTTCTGACGGTGCGGGAAGGGCAGCCGAACTCGCACAAGGGACTCGGCTGGGAGCGGTTTACGGATGCGGTCATCGCGGCGCTGAACGAGCGGGAGCGGCCGGTCGTGTTTATTTTGTGGGGGCGGCATGCGCAGGAGAAGGCTTCGTTTATCGACCGTTCGCGCCACTACGTGATCGCTTCGCCGCATCCGAGTCCGTTCTCGGCGCACAACGGCTTTTTCGGCAGCCGTCCGTTTTCGCGGACGAACGCCTTCTTGCGTTCGATCGGAGAGACCGAGATCGACTGGCAAATACCGGAGCTGGATGCGGAGACGGAGCGCCTGGTATCGGGAGCAAGCCGGCGATGAGCTCGCGCCGCCTGCTGACGCCGGCGTCGGGCTACTTGCAGGGCTATACGCATACGTTAAATCCGTACGTCGGCTGCGCGTATGGCTGTTCGTATTGCTACGTGCGCCGGCTTCCGGTCGCGCTGTTTCGGTCCGAGCCTTGGGGAGAGTGGGTGGAGCGGAAGCAGGCGGACGCCGCGGGATTCGAGCGCGAGCTCCGGCGCGCCAAAGCGAACGGGCCCGTGACCGTCTTTTTCTCGTCGGCTACGGACCCGTATCAGCCGCTGGAGGCATCCGCCTTCGTCAGCCGCCGGCTGCTGGAGGCGATGGCGGCCGAGCCGCCGGACTTTGTGCTGGTGCAGACGCGTTCTCCGCTCGTCGTCCGGGACGCGGACCTGCTGCTTCGGCTTAAAGGCCGCCTGAGGGTAAGCATGACGATCGAAAGCGACCGCGACGACGTCCGGCGGGCGCTGACGCCGTATGCGCCGCCGATCGCAGCCCGCTTTGCGGCGCTGCGCAAGCTGCGCGAAGCCGGCGTGGACGTGCAGGCGGCCGTATCTCCGGTTCTGCCGCATACGCCCGGTTTCGCCCGGCGGTTGGCCGAGGCGGCGCCGAGAGTGGTCGTCGACGACTTCTTCCGGGGAGACGGCAGCGGCGGCAGGCGCAGCGAACGGCTCGGGATGCGGGAGACATTCGCGCAGCTCGGCTGGAGCGAATGGTACCGCCCGGAAGCCGCGGAGGCGCTCGTTGGCGAGCTGTCCGGCCTCATGCCGCCGGGCGGCGTGGCGTTCAGCGCCGACGGCTTTGCGCCGCCCGCTTCGGCCGCAAGAAGGCGGGACGAAGCGGGGCAAACCTGATAAAAACCAAAAAGCCACGCCGCCCGGCGTGGCTCTTCATTTACGTTATATGGTGATCTGAACAGGATTCGAACCTGTGACCCCCACCCTGTCAAGATGGTGCTCTCCCAGCTGAGCTATCAGATCAAGAAGTGTTTCGGCTTGATCTATTATAGCGGGTCGCAGCAGGGTTGTAAAGGGGGGATAAAATATTTTATCGCGTTAACGGTCAGCTGTGGTCAACCTGGCGTCCTTTGCCCCAGACGCGGTTAATCAGCTCATGTATTCTCGCCTTTTCCTTCTCCAGCAGCTTGCTTTCGATCGCCGACTCGCTGATGCCTTTTTCCTTGCCGATTTGCACGATCGATTTGCCTTTTTTCAGCTCTTCGATCAGCTCTTTCGGATTCATGCCGAGCACCTGCGCGATGTCGTTTAACCGTTTGGCTCCCCGGTGATGATGGCGATGCGGGCCGCCTTTCCGGTCGACGAGCTGGCGCACGCGCTCCTCCATGTTCGCTTTCCACTGTCCGGCCTCGGCTTCCGTCAATTGTCCCGCCTTGACCGCCTCGTTGAGTCTTGCGATATGCTGGCTGACGAGCAGGTCGATCACTTTTTCTTTGGACACGCCGTTTTTCTCGGCGATATCCGCAAGCGATTTGCCCGCCGCAAGCTCGCTTCGGAGCGTGGCTTCATCGGTTTTCAGCAAATCGAGCAGCGCCGCGTTCGGGCCGCGGGACGCCGGTTCTGCCGAGATGGAACGGTTAAGCGTCTGCGGGGAAGGGGAAAGTCCCGGTGCGGAATCGTCCGCCGCGTAAGCGGCCGCGCCGGCGGCGGCGGGGAGGGCAAGGGCAAGAACGAGCGTCAGAAGCAGGCTTTTCGCCATGATCGTGTTTTTGTTCAGCATAGTTGTCTTCACTCCTTCGTTACCTATTGTAGGTAGCGGGAGCAGTCTCTAAACCGTCACGCTGCAAAAAAAACAAAACCTTCTTGCGTTATGCAAGAAGGCTCATTGTTTGATTATGGTGATCTGAACAGGGTTCGAACCTGTGACCCCCACCCTGTCAAGATGGTGCTCTCCCAACTGAGCTATCAGATCACGTCTCGCGAAGACATTTTGTATATTACCAAGATCCTTGTCCGATGTCAACCGGTTGGAGCCGGTTTGTTTTTGCACAATCGACGCCAAAATGTTTTTCCCGCCGCCCGGATGGCGGTGATGAAAGCCGGCCTTTTGACGTAAGTATGAACTAAATCGGCATGAACGCGGGGAGGAGCGAAACGCGACGCATGGATGAGGGTGCGATAATGCTGCTGGCTTTGATCGGCCTGTTTGGATTGATCGGCGCGGTAATGGCGGCTGTGGCCCATATGGTCAGCAAGGATTCGGCGGAGTACGACCGGCGTATCGTGTGGAAAATAAAGGGGTACCCGAACCGAAAAAACGGCAGCGGCGATTAAGGTTCGGGCGAAGCGGGCATTCTGAGTAAAACGGAACGCATGTTCCGAATGAAAGGAAGGAGCGCTTCCCATGCCGGCCTGCAGCCATCGACGCATCGAGTTGGGACGGATCGCAACCGTTGCGCCGCTTCTCGCCGTATCGCTTGTCCTCGCCGCCTGCGGCTCGAAGCCGGCCGTTCCCGCAAACGCCAACAGCGGGACGAACGGGACGAACGTGATCGCCGACGTCTACGAAAGCGAAGTATCGAAAGACGTTTATCAATCGCGGAATGTGACGCCGGGAATGGAATGGGGGGTCGGATGGTAGCGCCCTCATTCCTGTCCGGACCATGCCCGCCGCCAGGACGAAAAAAGCTCCGCTTCCCCTTAAGGGCAGGCGGAGCTTTCTTCCGTTATTCCTCCCACTTGCGGGAGTAAGCTTTCTTCGTGACCCAGAGCAGCAGCCAAATCATCAGGACAAGCAGAATGCCGGATACAACGTAGGCGGTAACCAAACGGGCAAACTTCCTTTCGCGTCTTGATTCCTTCCCCCATCATACCTTAACCCGCCGCCGATTGTCATCCCGGGGTCAGATCGTGTACCGTTTGTGCTGCTCGACAAACGTCATCTTCCCGGAGCGGCCGATGAAATTCGGCTGATCGTCGCCGTAATGCATTAGCCGAATCCGCTCCTGCAGGTCTTCAGGAAGCGTCAGCAGCTCCGGAAGGCAGGCGTGAACGGTTCCGGGCGCATGAAGCTGGCAATCGTGGAAAATCGTCTTCACTCCCCGCTCGTAAACGAGGCGGCGGAGCAGGTCGGGGTCGAATTTCATATCGGCCGTATAAAAGAACGTGCCGTTCAGCAGAACGGAGTAGCTTTTTTTGCCGGGAATATGCTCCGTCCGCAGCAGCTCCGCCGTAAGGCCGGGCAGCAGCTCGGCCGCCTCTCCTTCGCGGAGCGGGCGCACGTCGAAATAATCCTCCAGCGAGTGGTTATCCTCCTGCTGCAGCCCGCCCCGCAGCGTATGCTCCCACAGGGGAGACACAAGCGTATCGGCCACGTACAGCGGTTTCCGGGTTTTATAAATAAGGGAGTATTGGAACGCCAACTCTTCCAGTCCGCCGACATGGTCGGCATGAATATGGGTAACGAGAATGGCGTCGATGTCGGCAAGCGGAATGCCGAGGCGGTGAAGCGCTCTTGGCGCCGTGTGGCCGCAATCGATCAGAAGGGTGCGGCCTTCGGAATAGACCAATGCGTTATTGTTGTAAAAGGTTTTGGCGAATGCGCTTCCCGTTCCAAGCATGAGAATGTCCATTCCAAGCTCCCCTTTAGATGCGTTTGACATGAATATACCATGATTTGGACTGCGGCAAAAGCGTTCGTCAAAAATCCGATCGGCGGCCGAAGCAAGGCGTCTCTCCTTCGCATACGTTATCGTGGCGGCATTTATGCCCGGAAGGGGGGAGTCCCATGAGCAAGCCGAGCAGCAAAGGATCGAGGGCATCCAAGAAAAAAGAACTTTCCTCCGTCATTCACCGGCCGCAGATGAAAATCGTCACTTCGGATGTATGCGCGGTATGCAAAACCCCGTGCGCGAGGGGATTGGCCTACCTGGCCAAAATGTCCGAGCCGGGGGCCGTAGGCCGGGGCGTACCGTGCGTGCTCACGCTGCCCAAGGCGAACTGAACCGGGAAATAACCGGCTGGCCGCGAGGGTATTTCCCGGGCGAGCGCACAAACGGAGCGAATTCGACATTCTGTGCCAGCGCCCGGGCGGCGAAGCGGCGGATGTCCGTTCTGAATTTTTCTTCGTCTTCCGCAACTTTTTTCCTGTCAATTGGTATAACGTATACAGGAATGCGAGAGTGTGATGACGGAGGTTGTGCAGAATGAACATCCGCAAGCTGCTGCCCTTAACCGTGGCGCTCATGATTGCCAGCAGCACGGTTATCTTCGCGGACACGGTTTCGCAGAAGGTTCGAATCATCTTCAACAAGCAGACGATCGATGAAAGCGGCATAATGGTGGACGGGAAAGCTTACGTCAGCGTGCGCTCGGTCGGCGATATCATACAGGGCTTGGTTTCCTGGGACGACAACGACAAGAAAGTGGTCATTGCCAAACCTAACGTACATATGTTTACGATGGCCGGCAGCAAGCCGTTCGGCTCGGTGCAGAAAGATCAGAAGGTGAATTTCATCGTCTTCGCCCAGATCGACAATCTGCAGACCGACATTTCCGCGTTCAAGGTCACGATTGCCGACCCTTACGGATCCGAAACGTACATCGACGGCCTCACGAGCAAGGACAAGGATTTTCCGACCAAGGACAATTTCTGGTTTACGACGAGCAGCAGCTTCAGCTACGAATTCAAGTCGAGCGGCAAGTACACGATTCGTTTCTGGATGCAGCCCGCGGGAAGTTCGTCCATGCAGGTGGTCTCGGAGAAAACGATTATTTCCAGGTAAAACAAGCGATAGGCGCTCCCCCTTTCGATCGGGCGGAGCGTTCTTCGTTTGACCGGAGAGTAGGGAAGTGTTACGATACGGGGGTAGGTAAATTCAACCGATCGAACGGAGGTTCCACATGAGCGATCATGTTCATGACGAAAATTGCAATCATGACCACGACGAGGAGGCCGTATTTGTCGTAACCGACGAGGACGGCAACGAACACGAGATGGTGCTCGTGTACACGTTTGAGAGCGGCGACAATGCGTATGCCGTTTTGCTCGACCGCAACGATCCCGAAGACGACGGCGTCATATTCCGAATTGAGGAAGACGGGGAAGACGAAGTGCTCGTCAACATCGAAGACGACGAAGAATGGGAGCGGGTTATGAAGGTGTACGAAGAGCTCGCCGCCCGGGAAGCGGACTGAAGCCCCGGATTCGGCAGACGGTTCCGGAACCTTTCGGCGAAGCGCATCCGGATTTGACGATGAATAAGGGCTGCCTGCGAGAGCGCGATGCTCAGCAGACAGCCCTTGCGTTTTATTTGCGGGGATTGTAATGCATGATGCGGCCGTTGAACAGCTTCACTTCCGCGAGCAATTGCCGTCCGAGCCATTTGCAGTATTCGTTGGCTTTGGCCTTGTCGCCGTGCGTGGCTCCTTCGGGGAGAACGACCTGAATGTACGGGACGGACCGGTCGCCTTCCTGCTTCCGGCCGACGCCGAACAAGATGAAGCGGTACTGCGGCTTCAAGCCTTTCAAATAAAACCAGAGCCGGTCTTCTCCCGGCTTGTGCTCGATCGTGTAGGGGAACGCCGCATTCGCGTAGTCCCAGCCGAGCTGCTTTCCGGTCAGCGCGGTTTGCGCGCGGTAACGCAGCAGCCGCTCCTTCACGTCGTCGAGCGTAATGTCCGTTGCGGCGGATCCTTGAACCAGCGATATGTAAGCGCTCTGACTCATCGAATGCCACCTCCAAGCCCATAATAGCAAAATCAGGTTCGTTTCACAACGAATTCCTGGCCATTGGGCGAAAAACGAAAAACCCCCGGCGCGCGGATCGAATCCGCCGTCCGAGGGTTTTGCCGCAAATGCGGCCGCAACGGGCTTTCCGGCCGGTTACGAGATGGCCGTTTCTTCGACGATGACTTTGATTTGGCGGACGGTGCGGTCTTCCGGACCTTTGACCGGCAGGCCGACCTCCAGATGCTCCACGATATAATCGATATTCTCCTGCGAGATGACTTCCCCCGGCAGGAGAATCGGGATGCCCGGCGGATAGACGTAGATGAATTCCGCAATGATCCGGCCTGCCGAAGCGGTCAGCGGGATCGTCTCGGTCTCTCCGTAGAACGCGTCCCGCGGCGTCAGCGACAGATGGGGGATCTCGGGGATTTTGACCACGATTTCGGGAACTTCGCGGGTGTTCAGGAATTGCTCCGACATCTCGCGCAGCGCCTTCACGAGAAGGCCGACGGACGCTTCGTCGTCGCCCGGCGTGATCAGGCACAGAATATTGTACATGTCGCTCAGTTCGACTTCGATCCGGTAATGGTCGCGAAGCCAGTTCTCCGCTTCATAGCCCGTGATGCCAAGATGCCGCACGTGAATCGTCAGCTTGGTCGGATCGTAGTCGTACGTCGCCTCGTCGCCGAGAATTTCCTCCCCGAAGGCATACAGTCCCTCGATCTCGTTGATCGCTTTCCGCGTCCGGTTGGCGAGATCCACGGCCTTGTCCGCCAGCTCCTTGCCGTGCAGGGCCAGCTGCCGCCGCGCCGTATCGAGCGAAGCCAGCAGCGGATAGGAGGTGGAGGTGGTCGTCAGCATGCTCAGAATCGTCTGCACGCGCTGGATGTTGACAAGCCCTGCCCGCACATTCAGGATCGAGCTCTGGGTCATCGAGCCGCCGAGCTTGTGGACGCTTGTTGCGGCCATATCCGCGCCGGCCTGCATGGCGGACATCGGCAGCCGGTCGGAAAAATGGATCAGCGCGCCGTGCGCCTCGTCGACCAGCACCGGAATGTCGTACTCATGGACGAGATCGACGATTTCCTTCAGATTGGCGCAGATGCCGAAATACGTCGGGTTGATGACCAGCACTGCCGCCGCGTCGGGGTGCCGTTCGAGCGCCCGCCGAACCGCGCGTGTCGTGACGCCGTGATCGATGCCGAGCTGATGGTCGCGCACCGGCGACAGGAAGACCGGCCGCGCGCCCGCGAAGATGATGGCGGAAAGCACCGACTTGTGGACGTTGCGGGGTACGATGATCTTGTCCCCGTTTCCGCAAACGGAAAGGATCATCGCCATGATGGCGCTGCTTGTCCCCTGCACGGAAAAGAAGCTGGCGTCCGCTCCGAAAGCGTCGGCGGCAAGCTTTTGCGCTTCCAGGATGACGCCGGCAGGCTGGTGAAGATCGTCCAGCGGGGCGATATTGATCAGGTCGATATCGAGAACGTTTTGCCCGATATACCTGCGAAATTCAGGGTCCATGCCGGCGCCTTTCTTGTGGCCGGGAATGTGGAACTGCACCGGTCCGGCTGCCGCATGCCGCCGCAGCGCGTCGAACAGGGGGGTGCGGGAGTGATCCAATTTGTAGCGCCTGCCTTTCCATACCTAGCATAAGTTCAGCTATTCGTTCAAACTAGGTTGAGTATAGCAAAAATAAGGGGGAATGCAATAAATGCGGCTCCCGAAATGTCATCCATCCGACAAATTCCGGGATTTGGAACCGGCCGCCCGCTATGTTACCATACTTTCATGAACATCTGATCTTGAGCTTCAGAGGAGAGACAAGAATCCATGAGAAGCAAGCTTGTCATCGTATCGCTTATGCTGATCACCACTTTTATCGGCTTCGGCATCATTATTCCGGTTCTGCCGCAGGCGGTGTCCGACATCGATCCCGCCGCCGCCAACGTCCACACGGGCTTGATGCTGACGCTCTATTCGCTCGTTTCGTTTGTCGTGTCCCCGATGTGGGGGGCGCTGTCCGGCAGAATCGGCAGAAGACCCGTCATCATGACCGGGATCACGGGCTTCTGCATCAGCTTTTTGCTGTTCGGGTTTGCCGGTGACAATCTTGCGCTCATGTACGCGTCGCGGCTGATCGGCGGGCTGTTCTCCGGCGCGGTTACGGCGTGCATCGTCGCCTACGTGGCCGACATTACGACCGACGAGGAACGGACAAAAGGAATGGCGGTCGTCGGGATGAGCATCGGGCTCGGCTTTACGTTCGGCCCGTTTGTCGGAGGGGCGCTGAGCAACATTTCGCTCAGCGCGCCGTTCTTCGCGGCGGCGGGGCTGTCGCTTGCGACGCTTGCCGCCGCATGGGCGAAGCTGACGGAATCGCTGACGCCGGAGCAGCGCGCGAAGACGGCCGCCGCGCCCAAGGCGTCGCGCTGGACGGCCTTTCAGGGACCGCTCAAGAACTTGTATGTCCTTGCGTTTTTCGTAACGTTTTCCCTGGCGATTCTGGAGGCGACGATGCAGCTCTACGGCATGAAGCGCTTCGACGTTACGCCCTACAAGGTCGGCATCATGTTTTTCTTCTGCGGGTTGGTCGGGGCGCTTGTGCAGGGCGGCGTTGTCCGCCGGTTCGTCAAGAAGGGGCGGGAAGGCTTGTTTATCGCGATCGGGCTGGTGATCTCGGCCGCCGGATTTTTCCTGCTGCTGACCGCGCACAACTGGTTTGCGGCCACGGTGTACCTGTGCATCTTCGGCATCGGCAACTCCCTTACCCGCCCCTGCGTGACGTCCCTGATTACCCAGAAAACGACGGTGGAGCAAGGGGTGGCCTCCGGCCTCAGCTCCTCGATGGACAGCCTCGGGCGGATCGTCGGCCCCGTGCTCGGCACGCTGCTGCTCGGCATCTACGACTGGCTGCCGTATGCGCTGTCCGGCGCCGTGTCCCTGCTCGCGCTGGGGCTTCTGGCCCGGTTCCGCATGGCGGATCGCGCGGCGGCGCAGGCGCGCGGCTGACGTCGGGCGCACGGATCGCGCTTGTAATCCCCTTGCCGGATAAGGCATAAGGCAAGTTCCGCGCTGCGTTTTTCAGTTCCATATGTTCGGACGGCAAACAAAACCGGCAGCGGTTCGCCATGAAGGCACCGCTGCCGGTTTTGTTTTCGCGAGGGCGGAGAGGCTGAAGTTTCTTTGCTTATTCCGAGCGTTCCCTCCAGTTTGGTCAGGTCCCTTCGGGATCCAGGGCCGGACCGTTTTGTCCGGATGGCGGCCCGTCTCATTCGCCTTCTTCGGCTTCCGGCAGCAGACCGTCCAAATGCCGGCGAACAATGCTGCGGATCATCCCGGGCGTCATCACATCGGGGCGGGAGACGGCATGCACGACAAGCCCGTCCACCAGCGCGTTCAAGCGCCTCGCCTCCAGTTCGGCGTCAAGCCCGCATGGCGCGCCCGCAACCGCTTCGCGATAGCGGACGATCGCCCGGACGAGCTTGAGAAACAGGCTGTACAGCTCGTCGTACACTTGGGCGTTCAGTTCCGCCAGCTTCGGATCGACGAGCCTTCGGCCGGTAAAAGCGAGCCAGATCTCGCTTTCGTTGCGCCTGTCTGCATCCATCGGAAGCAATTCTTCGATAAGCGTCTCGCAATCCGCCCGAATGTCGCCCGACAGCTTGATGTTAGCGATCCGCTCTTTGACGCGGTCGGAGATCATGCGCATCGAGAAGGCCAAAAGATCCGACTGGCTCGTAAAATAATGCCGTAGCGAACCGAGCGACACCCCCGCTTCTTTGGCCACATTTCGGACCGTTACCGCATCCAGTCCTTCCCGCCGTATGATCCGCCAGGCCGCTTCTCCGAGCTCCTTACGGCGGACATCGTGATCTACGATTTTTGGCATACGCTTATTTTAGCACTTCTTTTTTTAGTACAGTAGTGTTAAAATAAATTTGTTTTCATACGACTGTATTAAAAAGGAGGCCGCGTATGATCGGAGCGTTGATTATCGGGTGTGAAATTGGGTTCTGGGCGTTGGTGGCGGCCGGACTGTTCTGCCGTTATATGCTGAACTGGCGGAGAACGGGCGCCGCTTTGCTGATTCTGACGCCCGTCGTCGATTTGGTTCTGCTCATCGCGACGGTCATCGATTTGCGGGGCGGGGCCGAACCTTCGTGGACGCACGGCTTGGCTGCCGTTTACTTGGGCGTGTCCGTCGCCTTCGGTCATCGGATGATCCGCTGGGCCGACGAGCGGTTCGCTCGCCGCTTCAAGGGCGGGCCCGCGCCCCGCAAGCTATACGGAAGAGAGCATGCGGCGCACGAGCGCAGGGGCTGGCTGCTGCATTTGCTCGCCTGGTGCATCGGCAGCCTGCTGCTGCTCGGCATGCACGTTCTGGCCGGAGTCGGGGAACTTGGCGTCAATTCGCCGTTTGTGGCGTGGAGCTTGCGATGGGCGATCGTGCTTGGCATCGATTTTATCATCAGTTTCAGCTACACGCTGTGGCCGCGTACGGACAAAAGCGCATCCGTCTGAGCCGTTTTCTTCCTGCGAGACACGATGGCGGCTGCATTCGATCCGCCGTTGTTGGCCGGCAGCATCTTCGCGCTAATGGATGAAACGGACCGTAGGTTCGTTAATGTGATCGTAACGGCCTAAAATCCAAACGACGCGGACACAGGTTCCGCTAATTCTCGCCAACATGAACCATGATGGACGATCTGGAGGCAATAGCGGATCGAGTGTCCCCCAAAACGTCGATTTCGAGCCAAAACTCATAATTAACGGATGTCTTGTCCGGCTCCACAAAAAACATCGTCCCGTCATCTTCTAGCTCGATATAGTTTGTTTGTCGTCGGTGTAAAGAGGTGCGTCCGGCTTGCCATCGACGAAAGAGGTGCATGCAGGCGCACGACATGCGGCGGGGTTTCGCTGCTCTCGCGAAGCATGGAGAAAAATTTCATGAGGCGAGGTACAGGCGTTGCATAACTTACGTTGCGCGGAGAGCGCCCAGAGGCGCGAAAAGGCTGTCCCATCATGCAGTTCAGTGTGCATAAGGGGCAGCCTTTGCCTCGTTTGCCAGCCGGTCATACCGAACTTAAGCCCGCGCCATCTTATAAAGCGGCAGCAGCGTTTCAAAAACGCTCTCCGCCTTGGCGAGCAGCGCCTTGCCGTCCGACAGCAGCGGGTCGTCCCGGCGAATGTGCAGGCCGCAAGTCAGCTCGGCGGCTTTGACCGTGCGGAGCCGGACGAACAGCGCGCTCAGCTCTTCGTCGGACAAGTCCCGGTGCGCCGTCCCTTCCGGCTGCATATGGTCCTTGGACCATTGATATTCCGCCGGCACGGAGGAACGGATCGAAGCCAGCTCAGCTTCCGCGCGTTCGGCGAACGCGCTTTTGGCCGGGCATTCGTAAATGACGGCGAACTGGATAAACAAATGCGTCGACCACAGGCCGATCTGGAAATGGGGAAACGCCTTGTAGCCTCTCGGGCTCGGCGACCAGGCGACCCATGTGTCGTCGGGCGGATTGACGGACCGCCGCGCGTGTTTGGCGACGTGCGCGGTCATCTGCTCTCCGCACAATCGGGACAGCTGCGGGGCGAGGGCTTGTCCCAACGCATGCAGCTTCGGCCGGACGCGCTCGATGATGGCAGCCATCCGGGGCTGCAGGCCGGGAACGGCCATCGCATCGAAATCGGCGGGGCCAAAGCCTTCAAAGCCGGCAGCTTCCGCGGCGGATGAAAGGTCGGACGGATTATAAGTTGCGTTCAATGTTTTCACCTCATGCATGTCGATGAACTCTTTGACCCCACTATAATGGAAATTAGTCAAGAAACCAAGTTGCCAGAACATAAGATGGAGTATAAGATAGAAGTAAGCAAGAAATGTCTGAACATTCGGTCAATAACTCAGGCCGTGCAACCATTGCGGAAGGGGGGATGGCCGTGAATCGAAGCTACGAAGTGGAATATTGCGATTTGGAGCTTCGTTTTGACCGCAGACAAATTCTAAACTGGATACGCGAATTGATCCAGGACGGCTATTCTCTGTACTGGAACGAGTGGGAGCACTATTTCCTCGTTTCCGTGAGAAGCGGCCGGAAGCTGCTGAAATTTCGGTTTCAGCGCACCGGCGCCCGGTACAAGATGGTTGGGACGTATATCGTGAAGGACGAGAGGCTGGCGCGGAGCATCGAGAAGCTGATCAACGAGTCGCGCGGCCATGCGGTCGTGAAACGGTTCCGCGATCGCCAGATGCTCATCGAGAACATTATGTTCGGCGAAATTATTCGTCTCGTGGAGGTGTCGGGCATGGAACATCGGATTATTTTTCAGAAACGCCCCCAAATTACGGTAGAAGACATCGTGCAGGCCTTCAAGTCCAAACGTGCCGAACTCCGGGCGGGAGTGCTCCGCCTCGAGCTTGATTACGAGCTCGCGGTGCTTCACGAGGCGCTGCAGCGGGGCGATGACGAAGCCGTCGAGACGAGCAAGCAAAAGCTTGTCGAGATGCGCAAAGAAATGCTTCTGCTTGAGCTTTGAGGATTTTCGGCCATATGGACGATCCGGGGCGCCGCTTGGCGTCCCTTTTTTGCCTTCGGATTGAATACGCTTACCGCAGGAGTATAATAGGGCTGACTGTCTTTTTTTCAAAATAATCGTACATAGGGGGAGAAGCGTATGCGTCTGGACAAAGGAGACAAATTGGTGATGATCGGGGATTCGATTACGGATTGCGAGAGGGCGCGGCCCGTCGGCGAAGGACTGTTCCATGCGCTGGGCAAAGGCTACGTCTCGTATGTGGACGGCCTGCTGGGGTCGGTTTACCCGGAACTTGGCGTGCGCGTCGTCAACATGGGCGTCAGCGGCAACACGGTGCGCGATCTGAAGGGGCGCTGGCAGACCGACGTGCTGGATCTGAAGCCGGACTGGGTTTCGGTCATGATCGGGACCAACGACGTCTGGCGGCAGTTCGACTTGCCGGCCATCAAGGAATCCCACGTCTACGCTGACGAATACGAAGCCACGCTGGACGAATTGGTCGCCCGGACGAAGCCGGAAGTAAAGGGGATCGTGCTCATGACGCCGTTTTACCTGGAGCCGAACCGCAGCGACGCGATGCGGGCGGCGATGGACCGCTACGGGGAAATCGTCAAGCGAACGGCCGAGCGCCACGGCACGCTGTTTGTCGATACGCAGGCCGAGTTTGACCGCGTGATGGAACATCTCTACCCGGCGACGATCGCATGGGACCGCGTCCACCCGAACGCCGCCGGCCACATGACGCTGGCGCGGGCGTTCCTGAATGCGATCGGTTTCGAGTGGCAGCGGGGCGTCCCGCGAATGTGAAGATTCCATTAAAGAGGTTTTCATCTGCGCGCAAAAAGAGTACAATAACGATATTGTGAAAATATTGTCTAAAGGATGAAGCGAAACATGTCTAAAGCACACATTGGCGTCGTCGGCATGGCCGTTATGGGACGCAATCTGGCCTTAAACATTGAAAGCCGCGGTTACACCGTAGCGGTATATAACCGCTCCCGCGAGAAGACGGACGATCTGATCGCAACGGACGGCAAAGGCAAAAACCTCATTCCGACCTACTCCGTCGAGGAGTTTGTCAATTCCCTGGAAAAACCGCGCAAAATTTTGATCATGGTGCAAGCCGGCTCCGGCACGGACGCGACGATCGAGTCGCTCGTTCCGTACCTGGACAAAGGCGATATCATTATCGACGGCGGCAACGCCTACTTCCCGGACACGCAGCGCCGCTCCAAGGAGCTGACCGAGAAAGGCTTCCACTTTATCGGGACCGGCGTATCCGGCGGCGAAGAAGGCGCGCTCAAAGGTCCGGCGATCATGCCGGGCGGCCCGCTGGAAGCTTATAAGCTGGTCGAGCCGATTCTGACGGGCATCTCCGCCAAAGTAAACGGCGATCCCTGCTGCACGTACATCGGACCGGACGGCGCGGGCCACTATGTCAAAATGGTCCACAACGGCATCGAATACGGCGACATGCAGCTGATCTGCGAAGCTTATCAACTGCTTAAGGACGTGCTGGGCTTGTCCACGGACGAGCTGCACGAAATTTTCACCGAATGGAACAAAGGCGAGCTCGACAGCTACCTGATCGAAATCACCGCCGACATTTTCTCCAAGAAAGATCCGGAAACCGGCAAGCCGATGGTGGATGTCATTCTCGACGCGGCGGGCCAAAAGGGAACCGGCAAATGGACAAGCCAAAGCGCGCTCGATCTGGGCGTTCCGCTGTCCATCATTACGGAATCGGTATTTTCCCGCTTCCTGTCCGCGATGAAGGAAGAGCGCGTCGCGGCAAGCAAGGTGCTTAAGGGACCGCAAAAACCGGCGTTCCAAGGCGACAAGGCCGCGTTCATCGAGAGCGTCCGCAAGGCGCTGTACGCAAGCAAGATCTGTTCGTACGCCCAAGGCTTCGCGCAAATGCGCGCCGCTTCCGAGGAGTACAACTGGAACCTGCAGTACGGCAACATCGCGATGATCTTCCGCGGCGGCTGCATTATCCGCGCCCGCTTCCTGCAAAACATCAAGGACGCCTACGACCGCAATCCCGAGCTCAAAAACCTGCTGCTCGACGAGTACTTCAAAGGCGTTGTCGAGAACTATCAGGACGCATGGCGCGAAGTCGTCGCAACGGCCGTCCGTTACGGCATTCCGGTGCCTGCGTTCGCGAGCGCTCTCGCTTATTACGACAGCTACCGTTCCGAACGCCTGCCGGCTAATCTGCTTCAAGCGCAGCGCGACTATTTCGGAGCCCATACGTTCAAGCGGGTGGACAAGGAAGGCGTCTTCCACCACAACTGGATGGAATCGTAATTCAGGGGAGCATGTCCGCCAGCATCGCGCGCAAGCAGGCCGCGTCTTCGCCGCACAGGTTCTGCCGGTGAACCAGATGCATGGCAAGCTCGGCGTAGCAGGCGAAATGCGCAAGCAGCCGTGGCCGATCGAGCCCCGTCCATTCGGGCGCTCCTTCGGCCACTTTTCTTTTGATAAAGTCCAGCGCCAGGATCAGATCTTCGCGGCACATCGGATAGGACGGATCGAGCAAGCGTTTCAGAGGTTCGCCGGGAAATCGGGGCTGCGGCAAACCGCCGTGGTGAATGGAGCTCATCGGCAGGACCACCTTGATTTCGGAAATGGATTCTATTTCGATCGATTATTACCACCATACGAAAAAACGCACGAATTTATACCTGAAGCGCCGCTAGCATAGATATGGTATGATAAATGGAGTGCAATAGAAGAACGGGGAGAGGCGGTTTGAGCGTACGAGCGAAACCAAGGAATGTGATTTTGGTCGGATTTATGGGGACGGGCAAGTCGACCGTAAGCCGGCTGCTCGCCGAGCGCCTCGGATGGGAGCGCATCGATACGGACGATGAGGTCGTTCGTCAAGCGGGCAAAACGATTCCCGACATTTTTGCGGAGGAAGGCGAAGCGGCCTTCCGCGATTGGGAAAGCCGCGTGCTGCAAGAGGTGCTTGCGGGCAGCCGGCATATCGTCGCGACCGGAGGCGGCGCCGTGCTCCGGGAGGAAAATCGACGCCTCATGCTGGCCGGCGGCTGGGTTGTCGCGCTGACGGCGGACAGAGAGACCCTGCTGCGCCGCGTCACCGAGGCGGATCCGGCGGGGACGGGAGCGCGGCCGCTGCTTAAGGGCGACGCGGCGGAGCGGATCGACCATTTGCTGCGGACGCGGCGTCATGCCTACGACTTCGCCCACGCGACGGTCGATACCTCCGGGCGGACGCCCGCCGAAGTGGCCGAGCTGCTTCTGCGCTGGATGCTATAGCTGCTGCCAGGCGAGCATGCCGCCTTCCAGGTTGACCGGTTGCTTGAAGCCGAGCGAAGCCAGGTACCCGCACGCCTGACCGCTGCGGTAGCCGCTGCGGCAGACGAAGATCACTTCTTCGTCGCGGGGGATTTCGTCCAGCCGCTGCGGAACTTGCCCGAGCGGAATGTGGATGGCCCCGGGAATCATGCCTTGCGCGACCTCCTCGTCTTCGCGGACGTCAATCAGGCGGAGCTTCTCGCCCGCATCGAGCCGGGCTTTCAGCTGTTCGGCCGTAATCGTCGCGTATTCGCTCATGGGTTATGTCTCCTCTCATGGAACCGTTGTACGGTCGGTTGGCCTTGATAACAGCACTATCATATGAAACGGCGGACCCGCTGTCAAACAAGGAGAGAAGGGGCCGTCCTCTTTTTGGAACGATTCGGAAAAGGGGAAGCGATAACGGATGAGCGAAATCGTAGCGGTTGCGATCGCCGGTTTTTTGGGCGCCGTGTCCCGTTACGGCGTAACGCTGCTTTTGCCGGACGGCGGCGGCGCTTCGTTCCCCTGGGCGACGCTTGCGATCAATTTGAGCGGCTCGCTGCTGCTCGGCTGGCTGTCCGGACTTGCGCTGCGCAAGCTCGTGTCCCCCTGGTGGAAGGAAGCGCTCGGCACCGGCTTTCTCGGCGCTTATACCACGTTCAGCGCGTTTAATGCCCAGCTGTGGGAGCTGGCGCGTCACGGCGCTTTCGTTTCGGCGCTGCTCTACGCCGCCGCCAGCGGTCTTCTGGGCTGGCTGTTCGCGGCAGCGGGGCTGAAGCTGGGATGGGGGCGGAACGGATGAACGGATGGATGCTAGCCTGCCTGGTCGGCATCGGCGGTTCCGCCGGCGCGTTGCTCCGGTACGGCGCAAGCCGTTGGAACGCGAAGCGGAAAGGCAAGCCGCATCTGGCGACGCTCGCCGTCAACCTGACCGGCTCGCTGCTGCTTGGCTTGATAGCCGGCGGGAACTTGCGCGCGAGCCATGCGGAAGTTTACGCGTTTGCCGGCACGGGCATCATGGGCGGACTCACCACTTATTCGACATTAAACGTGCAGAAAGCGGAAATGGCCCGCGCGCGAAACTGGCGGCAGCTCGCCGGTTACGCCGCCGCGACCTATTTGGGAGGCTGGGCCGCGTTCGCCGCGGGCTGGCTGCTCGGACAGGCTTTCTGGCACCAATAAACGATGCCAAATATAAGGAGCGTATGAACAAGAATGGATATGATCGTCACTCCTACCGGAAAGCTTCAGGGCGAAATTCAGGCGCTCTCCTCCAAAAACTACACCACGCGCTATATGCTCGTCGCGGCTTTGGCGGAAGGCACGAGCACGATCCGGTTTCCCGCTCGCAGCGAGGACAGCGACGCCATGCGCCGCTGCATCCGCGATTTGGGGGCCGTCATCGAGGAAGACGACGAGAAAATGGTTATCAAGGGCTTCGGCCGTTCTCCCTATCCCGCAAAGACGCTGAACGTCGGCAACGCGGGCGCGGTGCTGCGGTTTTTAATGTCCGTGGCGGCGCTGCTGCCGGAGGTGACGTTCGTCAACACCTATCCGCAGTCGCTCGGCAAGCGTCCGCATGACGATTTGATCGCCGCGCTGCAAAGCATGGGCGTCGAAGTGGAGCATCAGAACGGCAGGCTGCCGATCACGATTCGCGGCGGACAGCCTCGCGGCGGCAAAATTCGGGTTTCGGGCAGCGTCAGCTCCCAGTATTTAAGCTCGTTGCTGTTTCTGGCGCCGCTGCTTGAGGAAGACAGCGAAATCGAAGTGCTGAACGATCTCAAATCCAAGGTCGTCGTCGGACAGACGCTCGAAGTGCTGCAGCAGGCGGGCATCGTCGTGGAGGCTTCCGACGACCTGATGCACTACCGTATTCCGGGACGCCAGCGCTACAAGGCGCAGACGTATACGGTTCAGGGAGACTATCCCGGGTCCGCGGCGATTTTGGCTGCGGCGGCGGTGACGGAGTCGGACGTGAAGGTCCACCGTTTGCTGGAGAACAGCAAGCAAGGCGAACGGGCCGTCGTCGACGTGCTGCGCAGCATGGAGGTTCCGCTGACGCACGAGAACGGAATCGTCCGGGTTACGGGCAACGGCAGGCTCAAGGCCGGCGAGTTCGACGGCGACGCCTTCACGGACGGCGTGCTGGCCATGGTCGCCGCGGCGGTCTTCGCCGAGGGGACGTCGCGCTTTTATAACGTGGAGAATTTAAGGTACAAGGAATGCGACCGCATTACGGACTTCCTGACCGAGCTTCGCAAGGCCGGCGCGAACGTCGAGGAGAAAAGGGATGAAATTATCGTTCACGGACGGCCGGAAGGCGTGGAAGGCGGCGCCACGATCGACGCTCATTACGACCACCGCGTCATTATGGCGCTGTCGGTCGTGGGGCTGAGAGCCAAGCAGCCGATTCGCATCAAGGACGCGCATCACGTCGCCAAAAGCTATCCGAACTTTTTCGACCATCTGGCTTCGCTTGGGGCGCAGGTCGAATGGGTAAAATAAGGGAAAAAGGAGGCGATCCGGCATGGCATTCGAGAATCCGGCGCGCGAGCAAATCAAATCGGTGTTGGAAAACGCGGGCAATATCGCCGTCGTCGGGCTGTCCGACGATCCGTCGAAAACGTCCCACCAGGTGGCGGCCGCGATGCAGGCCAAAGGGTATCGCATCATTCCGGTCAATCCGAACGCGGAGAGCGTCCTGGGCGAAAAAAGCTACGCCTCGTTGAAGGACATCCCGGAGCCGGTCGACATCGTCAACGTGTTTCGCAGGCCGGAGCATACGCCGGCTATCGCCGAGGAAGCGGTGGCGATCGGCGCCAAGGTGCTGTGGCTGCAGCTTGGCATCGTCAACGAAGAAGCGGCCGAAATCGCCCGCAAGGGCGGCCTTCTCGTCATCATGGACCGCTGCATCAAGGTAGAGGATTCGATTTTGCTGCCGGGCGGCAGGGCGAAACGGTAATCGGTCGGCATGGCAAGCCCGGCCTTCCCGCGGCGGGCGCTTTTGCCCGCTGCGGGGAGCGGTTAGCGGCTTCCGCGTTTTATCCGCGGCGTGCGGCGAAAGCATAGCGGATTCGCCTGACGGCTTCCGCGGTTACCCCGCGGCGTACGGCGAAGGGGATAGCGGATTATCCAGACGGTTTCCGTTTGCAAGTAAATAAAAATCCGCTCCTCCGATTCGGCGGTCAGGCGATCCGATGTAATTGCCTTTTTAGCACTTAAATCGGGGGATCGTGGGGAAACGGGCTTTGCAGTTGCGGTTAAGGCAATTACAGTTCCGCTCATCCGGTCCGGCGGCCAAGATACCCGATGTAATTGCCTTTTTGGCACTTAAATCGGGGGATCACGTGAAAACCGGCGTTGCAGTTGCTATTAAGGCAACTACAGTTCCGCTCATTCGGTCCGTCGCGCAGGATACGCAATATGAACCTCGGGCGGCGAGGCATACGCGTTTCGCCTGACGGTTTCCGCGGTTTATCCGCGGCTTGCGGCGAAAGCACAGCATTTTGCCGGACGGCTTCCGCGGTTTCTTATAGTTCCACACTATTAAATCGATTGCATTTATATATTTTATCTCTTGCCCCCGCTCCGCTACAATAGAGTCAACTGTAAATCCATCAAGAGAGTCAACTCTAATACCATCAAGCGGACGAAAGCGAGGGTTTGCCATGACCGACGAGAGCTTTACTTACGAGCGTGTGAAAAAAATGTTTGACGCGGGAGCCGATCAGTACGATTGGCAGCGCCGAAGCCTGATTCCCGATTTCGACCAGTTTTACGGCATTGCGGCGTCGCTTGTCCGCACGGAACAAGCCGCCCCATCCATTCTCGATCTGGGGGCGGGCACCGGGTTGCTGACGTCTTTTATCGCCGCCGCATACCCGCACGCCAAGCTTACGCTGATCGACTTCAGCGAAAAGATGCTCGCCCGGGCGCGGGAGCGGTTCAGCCGCCATCCCGGCGAAGTCCGCTGCATTGCGGGCGATTACGCGGCGTACGCCTTTGGGGAAACGTTCGATTTTGTCGTCTCCGCGCTGTCGATTCACCATTTGGAGGATGCCGACAAACGGAAGCTGTTCAAAACGGTCTACGGCCTGCTGAACGGCGGCGGCGCGTTCGTCAACGCCGATCAGGCCGCCGGGGAAACGCCGTTTTTCGAAGCGTTCAATATGCGGCAGTGGGAGCGGGAGGTCGCCGCCTCGGGATTGCCGCCGGAACGGATCGAAGAGTCCAAGGAACGAAGAAAGCAGGACCGCAACGCCACCGTGGCGGATCAGCTCGGATGGCTGCGGGAAGCCGGCTTTGCCGAAGCCGACTGCGTCTACAAGCGGTACGGCTTCGCCGTGTTTTACGCGATCAAGCCGAAATGACGGTTTTGACAAAAACGGGCCATTCGACGTAACATCGAGAGAAAGGAGGGGATCGCAAGCTCATGTGGGGTGTGGGCTATCTCCAACGGCTCGGACGGGCGATGATGCTGCCGATGACGGTGCTGCCCGCCGCAGCGATTTTTATCATGCTCTCGCATTTGCCATGGGCGGCGATCGGATGGCCTAATCTGCCTCAGTTGCTTGAGGCGGCCGGCCTGAACCTGTTCGAATATGTGCCTTATGTATTCGCGGCGGGCATCGCCCTCGGCCTGTCCAATCAGTCGGCCTTGGCCGGGATGTCGGCGCTGGCGGGAATGATGATTTTCGCCGCGGTTACGCACGCCCACGATCCGCAAGGCGTGCAGCCGTCCATGTTCGCCGGGGCGGTCATCGGGATCGCGGCGGGCTGGGCGCAAGAACGGTTCAAGTCGCTCAAGCTGCCGGAGTATTTGCAGTTTTTCGGCGGCTCCCGCTTCGTGCCGGTGTTTATGGCCGGAGTCTCGCTGGTTTTTTCCTGGCTGATGATCGTGATCGGGGACGGGATCGGCGATTTTGTAGCCGCTTCCGGACATGTCGTTTCCGCCGCCGGGGGCTTCGGCGTGTTTTTGTACGGATTTTTGCACCGGATTTTGGTTGCGTTCGGATTGCACCATATTCTGAATCATCTGTTCTGGTTTCAGGTGGGGGAATACCGGACGGATGACGGCGGCGTCTTTTTCGGGGATTTGCCGCGGTTTTTCGCAGGCGACCCGACAGCGGGCGTCTACATGGCGGGCTTGTATCCGGTCATTATGTTCGCGCTGCCAGCGATCGCGTACGCCATCATTCACGAGTCGAGGGAAGATTTGAAGCCCAAAGTCCGCAAGCAGTTCCGCATAGCGGCGCTGACGGCTTTCCTGACCGGCGTGACCGAGCCGGTCGAGTTCGCGTTCCTGTTTGTGGCGCCGTACCTGTTTATCGTGCATGCGCTGCTCTCCGGCGGCGTGATGTGGCTGACCTATGAGCTCGGGATTCGCCACGGGTTCAGCTTTTCCGCGGGGGCGCTGGAATTCGCGATCAACCTGCCCTTGTCCCATCGAGGCTGGCTGCTCATTCCGATCGGGCTCGTATGGGGCGCGCTGTATTATGTCATGTTCCGCTTGTGCATCCGCAAGTTCGAGCTGTCGACGCCCGGCCGCGAGGACGTGCTCAGGCTTGATGATTGGGCCGGCGACATTCCTTACCGCGCCCCGCTCGTTCTGCAGGCGCTTGGCGGCAAGGACAACATCGTTCGGCTCGACGCCTGCATTACCCGGCTCAGGCTGACGCTTGCGGACGACCGCCGCGTCGACGCGAAATCGCTCCGCAATCTCGGAGCGGCGGGCGTCATTCATCTCGGATCGGGGCATGTGCAGGTCGTCTTCGGCACGTATTCCGACCTGATCCGCGAAGAAATCGCCAAGCTGATGCAGCAGGACGTGCGCCAGGTTCAGTTCCACGCGCCGGTGCAGGGGCGGATGATTCCGCTGGAGGAAGTGGACGATCCGATTTTCTCGCAGCGCCTTGTCGGCCGCGGCGTCGCCTTTATCCCCGACAAGGGAGAGGTCGTCGCGCCGGTGGCGGGCCGCGTCGTTCATTTGTATCCGTCAAGGCATGCGGTCGGGATCGAGACCGGCGAAGGGCTTGAAGTGCTGCTGCATATCGGCATCGATTCCTCGCAGCTGAAGGATTGCTTTACGGCTTACGTGAAGGAAGGAGACGAGGTCAAGCCCGGCCAGCCGCTTATTCGGTTCCACCTGCCGACGCTGAAAAAGCACGCCAAGTCCATTGCGACTCCAATGGTCATCACCAATCCGGACATCGTCCGGTCTTGGCGTTTTGCGCCGTTCAAAGCCGTTAAAAAAGGTCAGGCTGCAGTCATGTCCGTTGTCGTGCGCGAGAGAGAGAACAAGGGGGTAAGCTCATGATTCAGGGATTGGGAGCCTCGGAGGGGATCGCAATCGGAAAGGCGTTTGTCCTGCCCAACTGGGAATGGGAGCTGCCGGAACACAAGATCGATGTCAGCGATCTGGCCGCCGAATTCGACCGGCTGTACGAAGGGGTCAAACGTTCCAAGTCGGAAATTTACCGGATCAAAACCGAAATGGACGAAACCGTCGGCCATGAGGAGAGCAGCATTTTCGACGCCCATCTGGCGATTCTGGACGACCCGGTGTTCATGAACGAAATCCAGGGCATTATCCAGCGCCAGTACAAGGCGGCCGAAGTGGCGGTGAAGGAAGCGATCGATCATTTCGTCACCATGTTCGACCTGCTCGACGACGAGTACATGAAGGAGCGGGCGCTCGACATCAAAGACGTCGGCAACCGGTTGCTGAAGCACCTGCTCGGGGTTCCGGAAATTGCGCTTCCTACCGATACGCAGCCGTTCGTGCTCGTCGTGCGCGAACTTACGCCTTCGCAGCTTATCCACCTGAAGCCGGATGTCGTGCTCGGCATCGTCACGATGGTCGGCAGCCCGTCCTCGCATGCCGCAATCATGGCGCGGGCGTTCGGCATTCCGCTGGTCATGGGCGTGGAGGGGAAGCTGGCCGAGCCGATCGTGACCGGCGACCTGCTGATCGTCGACGGGGGGACCGGACAGCTCCACGTCAACCCGCTTCCCGAAACGCTGCAGCGCTATACGGAGCTGCGCAAGCAGCATCTGCAAACGAGGGAGCGGCTGCAGTCGCTCGCGGCGGTGCCCGCCGTCACGCCGGACGGCGTGACGCTGGAGCTTGCGGCCAATATCAGCTCCGTCAAGGAGCTGGATGCGGCGCTGGCGAGCGGCGCCGACGGCGTCGGCCTGTTCCGGACGGAATTTCTGTATATGGACCGCAGCCGGTTTCCGACGGAGGACGAACAGTACGAGGTGTACCGCTCGGCGGCGGAACGCCTCGCCGGCAAGCCGCTCGTCATCCGGACGCTCGACATCGGCGGCGACAAGCAGCTGGATTATTACGAGATGCCCGAGGAAGACAATCCTTTTCTCGGCTATCGGGCGATCCGGTTCAGCCTCGACCGCAAGGACCTGTTCAAGGTGCAGCTTCGCGCCATTCTGCGGGCGGCGGCACACGGAAACATCCAGATTATGTATCCGCTGATTGCTTCGCTCGACGAAGTGCGCGCCGCAAACGAGCTGCTGGCCGAAGCGGCCCGTGAGCTTGCCGCGGAGGGAACGGTCTTTCGGGACAACGTGCCGGCCGGGGTCATGATCGAAGTGCCGGCGGCGGTCGCCATCGCGGAATTGCTCGCGGAGGAAGTGGCTTTTTTCAGCATCGGCACGAACGACTTGATCCAGTTCACGCTTGCCGTCGACCGCATGAACGACAAGATCAACTATCTGTACGAGCCGTTCCATCCGGCCGTGCTGCGGATGCTGCGAACGGTGAGCGATGCGGCGAACCGCAAGGGCATCCCCGTTCGGGTATGCGGGGAATTGGCCGGGGATGTGCGGACGATGCCGATATGGCTGGGACTCGGCATTCACGAGCTGAGCCTGTCGTCGCAGGCGATTTTGCCGGTCAAGGAAACGCTTCTGCGGACGAAAGCGCTGGAGTGCAAAGCGCTGATGAACGAGCTGTTTCAGTGCCGCACCGCCGGGGAAATCCGGGAACGGCTGGAGCGGTTCCATGCGGAAACGGCGCTCGCGGCAGGGAACGTCAAGCCGGGCGTGTAAACGGGCGTGTAAAAAAGGAGGATCCCCGGCGCTTTTCCAAGCCGGCAAGATCCTCCCTTTTCTTCATCGGCTCATCGGCGCCCGTACAGCAAATCGCAGAACGCTTTGGCGTACTCGGGCAAATCCGGCGGACGGCGCGAGGAGACGAGATTGCCGTCGACGACGACCGGCTCGTCCAGCCATATCGCCCCGGCGTTTTCCATATCGTCGCGGATGCCGGGCGTCGAAGTCGCTTTGCGCCCCCGCAAGATGTTCGCCGAGATGAGCACCCAACCGGCATGACAGATTTGGCCGATCGGCTTGCCGGCTTCGTTCATTTGCCTGACGAACTCGAGCACTTTCGGGGAACGCCGGATTTTGTCCGGAGCCCATCCGCCCGGCACGAGCAGGCCGTCGGCCGCGGACGCGTCCAGCTCGTCGTAGGAGAGGTCGGACACGGCGGGAACGCCGTATTTGCCGACGTATTTGCGTCCTTTCTCCGGAGCGGCAAACCGCACTTCCGCGCCTTCTTCGCGCGCCCGGTAGACGGGGTACCAGAGCTCGAGATCCTCGAATTCGTCGTCCAGCAGGCAGATTACGTTTTTCGTCCGGGTCATGGTTAAACCTCCTTGGCATGTCTAGCAACGTGATCATCATAAGGGCGAATGTCGCAGACTCATTGTAACAGAATCCGTTCCCGGCTTCATCCCGAAATCATCGCAGCAAAGGAGCGTTTATCCGCTATGTCCGCGTTTCGTACTTTCATTCGCCGTTACTGGCGCTGGCTGCCCGCCCTGATCTGCATGGCGGCCATTTTCATCCTGTCTTCGCGCACGGGCGACGAGCTGGACACGGTGCTTCCGTGGGCGCAGATGCTTTTTCCCGGGCTTGAAAGCTTCGATCCGGCACATTACGTCGCGTACTTCGCGCTTGCGCTGTGCTTCGCTTACGGCTTCGGCTTCCGCAGGATGAACGGGCCCAGATGCGCGCTGATCGTGCTGATGAGCGTGGCGTACGGCCTCACGGACGAATGGCATCAGACTTTCGTTCCGAAACGGACGGCCGATCCGAGCGACCTGCTGCACGACGCCATCGGCGCCGCTGCGGCCGCGGCGATCGTCTATATCGGATATCTCTGGCGGGCGAAAAGGCAAAAGGCGGACCGGCAAAAACGCGCCTAACCGTAAAGCGGCCCCGCTCCGCACTCCATTCCAACATTTACAGGCCGCCCGGCGGCAGGAGAACGGCGGCGGCGGAACGAATACGGTAAAAGACAGCCGAGCCGAAACCGAAGGCTTCGGAGCATTACCAAGAGGGTTGAGGAGAGTGTACCGTTGTCCAAGCGTTGTCCCTGCGGCCATGTCCTGAACTTAACGCTGCGCACCGTCATTCATGCGCGCAAGGCCAGCATCGCCAACGTGCCGGTCTATACCTGCGCCGTCTGCGGCCGCAACGAAGTGTTTCCGGGCGTCAGGGCGGAACTCGGCCGGCTCGTCGGCGAGCTCGGATCGAATCCCCCCTTGCAGACGATCGCTTTTGAAGAGCGGCACGAGTGGGCGAAGGTGCTGGTCGACTTAAGAATCCGGAAGCAGCCGATGCAGGCCGGCGCCGTCGCCAGGCAGACGGAAGAGCGCATGAACGAACTGCTCGATCTGCTGCTGATCGCTTCCAAAATCGGGGACGAGGCATGGAAAGCGGAATTGAACGGCCGCTTGTCGCAATTGAGCGCGCAATATATATGCTGAAGGCGGACAACGGGGCGGAAGGCCCCGTTTTTTTGCGAAAAAAACGCTTTTCTGTTACCATGAAAACGAAGAGCAATATTTTCAAGGAGGCATCGACGATGGCTCGGATACGGCGTTTAATGACGCTCGAGGATTGGGAAGACGCCCTTCGCGGCTCGAAGGACAAGCCTCTTCTCGTTTTCAAGCACAGCACGCAATGTTCGGTCAGCGCCGGCGCGCATGAGGAATGGCTGAACTATACGGCGGACGCCGGAACGGATGCGGTCGATTACGCGATCGTTCACGTGATCGAGGAGCGGCCCGTCAGCAATGCGATTGCGGAATCGCTCGGCGTCACGCACAAGTCTCCGCAGGTCATTTTGGTGCGGGACGGCAAGGCGGTCTGGGACGAATCGCACTGGCGGATTACGTACGACTTTTTCCGCGAGCGCCTGGGCGAACCGAAAGCCGGCTGACCGCCCGGCCGGAGTCGGATTTTGGCTGTCGGCCGATCGCGATACATTGCGGAATCGGCAAATTTGTCGTATCATTACCTTAATATCCCATGGACAGGCCGTTTTCGCGGCTGTACATGAACATTGGAGCGAGGACTGTGACGGTAACCATTTATGACGTGGCTCGAGAAGCCGGCGTGTCGATGGCGACGGTTTCCCGTGTCGTAAACAACAATCCGAACGTAAAACCTCAGACGCGCAAAAAAGTATACGAAGCAATCGAACGGCTCGGTTATCGCCCCAACGCCGTCGCCCGTGGGCTTGCGAGCAAGAAGACGACGACGGTCGGGGTGGTCATTCCCGACATCGCCAACGCCATCTTCGCCGAAGTGGCGCGCGGCATCGAAGACATCGCGAACATGTACCACTACAATATCATTCTCTGCAACGCGGACAAGCGCAAAGAGAAGGAAATCCGCGTCATCAACACGCTTTTGGAGAAGCAGGTGGACGGCCTGCTGTTCATGGGCGGCGCGGTGACCGACGAGCATCTGCAGGCGTTCAGCACGTCCAACGTGCCGATCGTGCTCTGCGCCACGACCGACGAGAAGGGCACGATGCCTTCCGTCGATATCGACCATGAAGCGGCCGCGTTCGATGCGGTGAACAAGCTGATTTCCGAAGGACACCGGCGGATCGCGATGATCAGCGGCACCCTTCAGGATCCGGCGAACGGCTACGCTCGTTATCAAGGCTACAAGCGGGCGCTGGAGCAGGCGGGGCTTGCGGTCGACGAAGCGTACGTGCGCGTAGGCAACTACAAATACGAGTCGGGCATCGAAGCGATGCAGTATTTCCTTGGGCTGCCGGAGCGGCCTACCGCGGTTTTCGCGGCAACCGACGAAATGGCGATCGGTGCGATTCACAGCATTCAGGACGCAGGCCTGAAGGTGCCGGACGATATTTCGGTGATCAGCGTCGACAATATTCGCATGGCCTCGATGGTTCGCCCGCAGCTCACGACGGTGGCGCAGCCGATGTACGACATCGGTGCGGTGTCGATGCGTTTGCTGACGAAGCTGATGAAAAAGGAAACGGTGGAACAGGCGCGAGTCGTGCTGCCGCACGAATTGATCGTGCGCCAATCGGTCGGCGCGCGCCCCTAAGGCGTCGACCAGCTTCCATAAGCCTTGCCCCGCTCGGGAAACGGTTGCCCCGGCGGGGTTTCTTTATCTGAATAACCCGATGCAGAAGGAGATGAAAGCGCGTGATCGGAATTATCGGCGCGATGCAGGAAGAAATCGATTTGCTGCTTGGCGGGATGCAGGATGTGGTGAAGATGAACCGTTCCGGCATCGAATACGTGGTGGGCTCCTTGCACGACCGGAAAGTGGCCGTATGCAAATCCGGAGTCGGCAAAGTGAATGCGGCCGTCTGCACGCAGGTGCTGATCGATCGCTTTCTGGCCGAGAAAATTATTTTCACGGGGGTTGCGGGAGCGGTGGACCCCGGACTTGAGATCGGCGATATCGTCGTTTCGACGAGCAGCGTCCAGCACGACTTCGACGTAACGGCGCTGGGCTTTAAGCGCGGCGTCATTCCTTATCAAGAGGTATCGGAATGGAAAGCGGACGAGACGCTGGTCCGGCTTGCGGTTGAGGCCGGGGAGCGCTTGTATCCGGGGCGCTGCAAAACGGGCAAAATTTTGTCCGGCGACCAGTTTATCGCCGACCGCGAGGCCGTAAGGCGGCTTTACGAGGAATTTGGAGGCGCCTGCACGGAGATGGAGGGAGCGGCCGTCGCCCAGGTTTGCGCCATGAACGGGGTGCCGCACGTCATTATCCGTTCCATGTCCGACAAAGCCGACGGTTCGGCGCACGTCAATTTCGCGGAATTTACCGTGGAAGCGGCGGCACGCTCCTATGCCATCGTGAACGCCATCGTGCAAAGGCTGTAACCGGCCGATCGGCCGGTTAAGCGAGGTGCTGAAGCGCAAGCTCCAGCACCTCGCGGTTTTTGGCTTCGATTTCGGCGCGCCTGGGCATCGGCGTCCATGCGGACGTATCGTCCAGCCAGGTGCGGGGCATGTTGTCCGGCGCCTGCCGCTCCGGCTTCTGCAGCCATAAGTCGGGCAGCGCCGCCCCGGACGGCGATCCGTCAATCGTCCGAAGAAGGGGATGGCCGCTCATCTCCAGCCACAGCAATCCCCAGGCGCGGGGAACGACGCGGAAGTGGTCGTAGCCGCCGCCTCCGAGCGCCACCCAGCGTCCTCCCGCCCATTCGTGGGCGATCCGGTGGATCATGCGGGGCATCTCCCGGTAGATCCGCATGCTGCAGTGAACGTGCGAGAGGGGATCAAGCGCGTGCGCGTCGCAGCCGTGCTGGCTGACGATGACGTCGGGCCTGAACGCCTCGGCGGCCTTTTCCAACGCGGCGGAGAAGCTGCACAGCCACGAATCGTCCTCCGTATACGGTTCGACCGGCACGTTCAGGCACGCGCCGTAGCCGGACTGCATGCCGCGTTCGTGCGCGAATCCGGTGCCGGGGAACAGGTATTTTCCCGTTTCGTGAATGGAGAGCGTGAAGACGTCCGGATCGGCGTAAAAGCACCACTGGACGCCGTCGCCGTGATGGACGTCCGTGTCCACGTACAGCACTCGGGCACCGTATTTGCGCTGGATCCAGGCGATGGCTGCGGCCGCGTCGTTATACACGCAAAAGCCCGACGCCCGGCCGGGCAGCGCATGGTGCAGTCCGCCCCCCAGGTGAAGCGCATGCTGCGCCCGGCCGGTCATGACCGCTTCGGCAGCCGCGACGGTGCCTTGAACGACGGCGGCCGAGGCTTCGTGCATGCCGGGAAAAAAAGGCGTATCCCCGTCGGTTTCCAGCCCGTAACCGGCCGCCAGTTCGACGGCATCCCGGGCGGGAAGGGGCGCGCTCAGCTTTTTTACCGCTTGCACATAATCGGCGCGATGGACCCAATCGAGCGCTTCTTCCCACCCGGAGGCTTGAGGGACAGCCTTCTGTTCCGGGGTCAAGGCGCCGCAGGCCGCAAGCAGCTCCTCCGTCAATTGAAGCCGGACCGGATGGAAAGGATGATCTTCGCGCAACCGGTAGCTTGCGGCGGCGGAGCAGTCGATCCACAGCGCGCCGGAAGTCGGAGAAGTCAACTGCATCGCTTCCTTTCGCACAAGTTCAGTACATAAACCGCTGCCTGAACCGGATGCGGTCGAATTTTTCCACCGAGGACAGCGGCACGTCCTTTCCGACCCGAACCATAAGGCAGTTGGCGGGATGCGCGCAAATCTCCGGATCGTCCGTCGCGAACCAGACCATGCCGACCGACTTCATCAGCTTTTCCATCATGGCCCGGTATTCCCACACGTTTAATTTGCTGCCTTCCAGGTCCCAGTGCCAGTAATATTCCGTCGTATAGACGATGGCATTGTCCAGTTGCCCGTCTTCAAACGCCGTTGCGAGCAGCGCTTTGCCGAGACCAAGCGAACGGTATTCGTCGGCCACCTCGATGGCGCCCAGCTCGATCAGGTCGTCCATTCCTCCTTGCGACCAGGTTTCCAGCTCGTCGGGATAGTGGAACGTCACGTAGCCGACGATGGTCTCGCCTTCTCTGGCCACGATAATTCTGCCTTCCGGGAGGCCGGCGATTTCGATGAGCGCCGCATGCTGCTCGTCCGGACGGCGAAACGCGTCCAGCTTCGGGTGCAGGCGATAACGGCGAAGCTGTTCCGGCGGAACGGGGCCCTCGACATGAATGGGGCCGTTTTTGCCGGCGAGGGTGTGGCTGCAGTACCGCTTGTGGTGCTCCATGGCCTTCACTCCTTGAATGCTGTCATTATACACCAAACCCCGTAAGAGTTGGAGACCGCTTTCCAGGAAAACGCTTTTATTGTGTCGAGATTGTGACGAAATGCGAATAGTTGTGTTATAATGTCAATGGCGCGTCGAAGACGTCCTGTTGTAAGCGCATTCCTTGGAATGCTTGTATTCGTATTCGAACGGGATGGTGATGGCAATGACCCTGCAGCACAATGAGAAGCTTGCCGTTACGGCCAAGGTGTCCAACCTCGGTTCGTATGAACAGGCGGTGCGGAACTTCCGCTGGGAAGACATCGAGCAACGGTTCTCATGGGCGACAACCGGGAAAGTCAACATGGCCTATGAATTGATCGACCGTCATGTGCTGGATGGCAAAGGCGACAAGATCGCCTTGTACTACAGCGACAGCTCGCGGGACGAGAAGTACACGTTCTCCCACCTGATGAAGGCGTCCAACCGCTTTGCGAACGTCCTTCGGGGTCTGGGAATCGGCAAGGGAGACCGGGTGTTCATCTTTATGCCGCGCTCGCCGGAGCTGTATTTCAGCTTGATCGGCGCCCTGAAGATCGGCGCGGTCGTCGGACCGCTGTTCGAGGCCTTCATGGAGTCGGCCGTCAAGGACCGGCTGCAGGACAGCGGGGCGGCCGCGATCGTCACGACATCGAGCCTTCTTCACCGCGTCAACCGCTCCGAGCTTCCCGACCTGAAGCACTTGATCGTGTTCGGGGAAGACGTGGAGGAAGGCGGCGGCATCGTCGATTACCGGAAAGCGATGGACGCGGCCTCCGAGGAAGCGGAAATCGAGTGGCTGGGAAGGGAGGACGGTCTGATCCTCCACTACACGTCGGGCTCGACGGGCAAGCCGAAAGGCATTTATCACGTGCAGAACGCCATGATCCAACATTATTATACCGGCCGAATCGTGCTTGACTTGCGGGAAGACGACATCTACTGGTGCACGGCCGACCCCGGCTGGGTGACCGGAACGTCCTACGGGGTGTTCGCCCCGTGGCTGAACGGCGCGACCAATGTGGTCCGCGGCGGAAGGTTCAGTCCGCAGGATTGGTATTCGACCATCGAAAAATACAAAGTAACCGTCTGGTACAGCGCGCCGACCGCGTTCCGGATGCTGATGGGAGCGGGGGAGGACGTCGCCAAAGGTTTCGACTTGTCCAGCCTGCGCCACGTGCTGAGCGTCGGCGAACCGCTGAATCCCGAGGTCGTCCGCTGGGGACTGAAGACGTACGGCCAGCGCATTCACGATACGTGGTGGATGACGGAGACGGGCGCCCATATGATTTGCAACTACCCGTGCATGGAAATCAAGCCGGGCTCGATGGGCAAGCCGATTCCCGGCGTGCGCGCGGCCATTCTCGACGACCGCGGCAACGAGCTGCCTCCTTTCCGGATGGGCAATCTCGCTATTCAAACGCCGTGGCCTTCCATGATGCGCAAAGTGTGGAACAACCCGGCGAAGTACGAAGAGTATTTCCGTTTTCCGGGCTGGTATGTTTCCGGCGATTCCGCTTATGTGGACGATGAAGGCTACTTCTGGTTCCAAGGACGGGTCGACGACGTGATCAACACGTCCGGCGAGCGGGTCGGTCCTTTCGAAGTGGAGAGCAAGCTCGTCGAGCATCCGGCAGTGGCGGAAGCGGGCGTAATCGGCAAGCCGGACCCGCTGCGCGGGGAAATTATCAAGGCGTTCATCTCGCTTCGGGAAGGCTATACGCCTTCGGACGAGTTGAAAGCGGAAATCGCCAAGTTCGTGAAGGAAGGCCTGTCCGCGCATGCGGCCCCGCGGGAGATCGAGTTCCGCGACAAGCTGCCGAAGACGCGCAGCGGCAAAATCATGCGCCGCGTGCTGAAAGCGTGGGAGCTTAACCTGCCGACGGGGGACTTGTCGACCATCGAGGATTAAGCGGCAACCATTCCGAGCCAACGAAAAAGGTGTCCCGCAGGTTCGAAAACCATGCGGCGACACCTTTTTTTTCGGCCTTGCGCCGTTGTCAGTTGGTCCGGATTTCCACGGGCGCGGACGGTTCGGACGATCCCGCTTTGTTGACGGCCGTCACCCGGTACCAGCCCGCGCTTGCTGGCCCGGGCGCTTCGTAGCCGGCCGAAGAAGTCGAACCGAGCAGCTTGTAACGGCCGTTTTGCGAAGCGCTGTACCAGACTTCGTATTTGGTTACGGCATCCGCGTCCGGATTCGGATTCCACTTCAGCGCCAATCCGGCGTCGGAGGCTTGCCCCTGCAGCCCTGTCGGCGCACCGGGCGCGGCCTGCGGATTCCCGCTGTCCGGCGTATCGGGGACGGTTCCGCCTTCGCCGCCCGGAGCGCCGCCGCCGTTCTGCGGATTGCCGCCCTCCGGCGGAAGCGCCGGATCGACCGGGTCGGGCTCCTTGTCGTCTCCTACGCTGGCGATCGCGCTGCGCCCGGACTCCTTGCCGGCGACATCGACCGCCGTAACGTAGTATCGATAGGCGTTGCCGGAAGAAATGTAGTTGGTGAATCGGGGCTCGTCGCCGGCAAACACCGAATTCTCGACTTTCTGGAACGGCCCGCCGTTCACGGAACGATAGAGGCGGTAACCGGCCACATCGGCCTGCGGGCTGGGCGTAAACGTAATCCGGACCTTGCCTGCGCTGACCGTCTCCGCCGCCACGTTGGAAGGAGGGGAAGGGACGCTTCCGTCGTCCACGCGCGGATCCTTCTTGGACGGCGCGCTGTCCTTGGCGTCCTTCGGCAAATAATACGACAGCGACTTGCGGCTTGACGCCGACACCTTCGGCAGCGCCGCCTGAAGCTCCTCGATCAGCTGGTCGATGGGCTTCTCGCGTTTGATCATGATCGCTTCCCGAAGCAAATCGGGCGGCGTTTCGTCATGCGGCAAATAGTTCACGCCGTTGTACGTAATGTATTTCACGCGGACCAAAGCGTCGTCCGATTCGGTCGGAATGAACTTTTTGTTGAAAATATCCGTTGTAAGCAGACCGGCCTGCCGGGTCAAATCGGTCGGCAGCTTGCCGCTGACGCTCGATACGGTCATCGTCACGATGCCGCTTGGCCGCTCGAATTGCTTCGTCGGGAACAGATCGGGTCTTGCTTCGGTGACGGCGTTCATGATTTTCGCCCATATTTCCCGCGCCCGGGCGCGTCCGGCCGTCGACAGCGTATGGGTCGATTTTTCGTAGCCGGCCCACACGCCCAGCGTAATGTCGGGCGTATAGCCTTCGAACCAGACGTCCGCATAGTTTTGCGTCGTGCCCGTTTTGCCGGCGACCGGGATTTTTCCGTAATTTTTGAATTGCGATTTGATCGAGGTCGCCGTGCCGTTGGTTATGACGGTCCGGAGCATATCCGTCATCAGATAGGCGGACTGTTCGGAAACGACGCGCTTCGGGTTCGGCTTGTGCTCGTAAACGACGTTGCCTTCCGAATCGGTGATTTTCTCGATCAGGTACGCGTCGTTGAATACGCCCTTGTTGGCGATGGCGGCATAGGCGTTCGTCAGCTCTTCGACGGAGACGCCGTACTTGAGGCCGCCGATGACGCCCGTTTGCGCATAGTTGTCTTCCTCCACGAGCGAAGTGATGCCCAGCTTGCGGGCGAACGCCCACGCTTCCGGAATCGTCAGCTTCTCGAGGAAGATTTTGAGCGCCGGAATATTAAGCGATTTGTTGAGCGCCGTCCGCGCCGTCACAAGTCCCGTGTAGGAATTGTTCGAGTTTTTCGGAATATGCTTGGCTCCGCCGCTGCCGTTGTTCAGGATGATCGGCGAATCGTCCAGCACGCTCGCGGGCTGGATCAGCCCTTTGTCGATCGCCGGCAGGTAAGCGGCGATCGGCTTCATCGCCGAGCCGGGCTGCCTGAGCATCTGGGTCGCGAAGTTCAGCTGTTCGATGTGGAAATCGCGGCCTTCGATCATCCCGAGGATGGCGCCCGTCTTATGGTCGATCATGACGGAGGCGATCTGCTCGACGCCCTTGGTCGGATCGTCCGGCGAGAAATTGTCCGGGTTTTCGGCGATTTCGTGCATCAGATCGTAGACTTTTTTGTCGATCGTGGTCGTGATTTTGTAGCCGCCGCGCAGAAGCTGCTCGCGCGCCTGTTCGACGAGCGGAGCGTACTCCTCTTTTTTCAGATCCTCCTGGGTCAGTCCCGGATTTTGCTGCAGAACGAGAAGCTGCGCGGCCTGCCGCTCGACTTCGAGCATCAGGTACGGGTACGTGTTGTAGGCTTTCTGCGTCGGCTTGGCGAGCGAAGCGTACAGATCGAAGTTAAGCGCTTCCTCATACTGGGCTTGCGTAATTTTTCCGTTTTCCAGCATCTTCTGCAGCACGAGCCGTTGCCGGGCGACGGCGCGCTTGAATTTCGTCTCGTTGAATTCCCCTTTGCTGGTGAAAGCGGAGTAGGCGGACGGCAGCTGCGGCACGCCGGCCAAATACGCCGCCTGGGCCAGATTGAGATCTTTCAGGTCGACGCCGAAAATTCCCTTCGCCGCGGCTTTAATCCCGTACAGATTATAGCCGGACGAACCGTTGCCGTACGCAATCTTGTTCAAATAAGCGGTCAGGATTTCCTCTTTGCTGAGGAACCGTTCGAGGCGGAGGGCAAGGAAGATTTCCTTCGCTTTGCGGGTCTGCGTTCGCTCGAGGGTCAGAAACACCTGCCTCGCCAGCTGCTGGGTAATCGTGCTTCCGCCCGTCTGCACGGATTCGTTCAGCACCTGCTGCTTGACCGCGCGCAGCAAGCCGTTCGCATCGATGCCGTTATGGTTGAAAAAGTCTTTGTCCTCGATGGATACGACGGCGTCGATGACGATCTGCGGAATTTCGTCGTAAGTCACCGGCTGCCGGTCCTCTTCGGTCCGGAGCTGGCCGATCAGCGTATTGTCGTTAAAATACACGAATCCGGTAATCGCGTTTTCGTTGATTTTCTTTTCGATAAATTCCTGCGGGCGCACCGGGTCGTCCTTCACCAATGCGGCCACATATCCCCCGACTGCGCCGACGGCGACCAATCCCGTAAGCACGCCGAACAGGATGAGCCACAGCACGGTATAGACCGCGATCCGCACGGCCATCAGCCAACCGGAGCCTCTCCGTCCGGATGGAGGAGAAGTCTTGTTCGATTCGTTCATAAGGAACCTCCTTCAACAAACAGAATTATTATAGCACAGATAACATGGTTTGACTTCCTTCGAAAGGGTGTGCTATAAAGAGAGAAATTGCGAAGAAATTCGGAGGATTTGGAACTGACTATGGCGGAAGATACAGGAATGTTGACCCATGAACAAAAGCAGGAAGTCGAGCGGCAGCTGGCCGTCATTCGTCGCGGCGCGGCGGAAATCGTGCCGGAGGACGAGCTTGCGGCCAAAATCGCCGAATCCGTCCGTACCGGACGGCCTCTGAAAATCAAGCTCGGGCTTGATCCTTCCGCGCCCGACATCCATATCGGCCATACGGTTGTGCTGCACAAGCTGCGGCAATTTCAGGAGCTGGGGCATGAGGTTCAGCTCTTGATCGGCGACTTTACCGGACAAATCGGGGACCCGACGGGCAAATCCGAAACGCGCAAGCAGCTGAGCGAAGAAGACGTCAAGCGGAACGCGGAAACGTACCAAAAGCAAATTTTCAAAATTTTGGACCCGGCCAAGACGAAGGTGTACTACAATTCCGCCTGGCTGTCGCCGCTCAAGTTTGCGGATGTCATCCAGTTGGCGTCCAAGCTGACGGTGGCCCGCCTGCTGGAGCGCGACGACTTTACGAAGCGGTTTCAGGCCGGACAGCCGATCAGCGTGCATGAATTTTTCTATCCATTAATGCAGGGATATGACTCCGTCGCGCTGGAGACCGACATCGAACTGGGCGGCACCGACCAGAAATTCAATCTGCTGATGGGCAGAACGCTGCAGAAGGAATACGGCAAACCGGCGCAGGTCGCGATCATGCTGCCGCTGCTCGAAGGGCTCGACGGCGTCAACAAAATGAGCAAAAGCCTCGGCAATTATATCGGCATCGATGAAGAACCGAACGAAATTTACGGCAAAGCGATGAGCGTGCCGGACAAACTGATGATCAAATATTTCGAGCTGGCTACCGATTTGACGAACGAGGAGCTTGCGGCGTTGCGGGCGGGTCTCGACGACGGAAGCGTGCATCCGCGCGACGCGAAGATGCGCCTTGCCCGGACGCTTGTCCGGATGTATCACGGGGAAGAAGCGGCAGCGGCGGCGGAAGCGCATTTTGTCACCGTCTTCCAGCAGCGGGCGCTTCCCGAAGACATCGAGACGTTCGAGCTTTCCGCCGCGGAGCTGACGGACGGCTCGATCCGGCTGGCCAAGCTTCTGACCTTGATCGGCCTTCAATCCTCGGCCAGCGAGGCCCGGCGGAGCATCCAGCAGGGAGCGGTGCGCTGGAACGAGGAGAAGCTGACCGACCCGAACGCGGATGTGGCGCCGCAGGACGGCGACATCGTGCAGGTCGGCAAGCGGAAATTCAAGCGGATTGTGCTGCGTTAAGGATGCGCTTTGGGCAAAGGTAAGCAGGAAAAGCGAAGGTTTGCGCCGGGCATCGGAGCCGGCAGACCGGCAAACGGACAGGCGGGACGGGCGGGACGGGCGACCGTTCGGGCCTGTCTTTTTTTTTCTGCGGACGGAGGCGTAGGGTACTGGACGGACTACATGGCGGTTAAGCACCGCGGCCGGACACCGAGCGGGAACGGGAGGAGGCCGCGGATCCCGGGCCGGGCGGCGGACGAAGGACGCAGGCATGTCCAACCGCCGGCAGGGGCGGTCCTGCGTCCCCAGGTAGCGGAAGCGTTTTCGAAATTTGCCGATTTTTTAGAAACTTTTGATGACAGCGGCGCGTATTATTTATCGGAAGGGATAAGGAATCGGAAAGAAAGGAGCGGGTCCATGGAAATCGTGTTCGGGTGCTGCCTGGCGTTCGGCGCGCTGCTTGCGGCCGTCACGCTTATATTGGGCGACGCGCTGGACGCGGCAGTGGACGGAATGTTCGAATGGCTGTCGATCGATGCGCATCATGTCTTCCAACCCGTCGTTCTGGCCGGGGGCATAACCGTTTTTGGCGGTTCGGGGCTGCTGCTGGCGCGCTATTCGTCCCTTTCTGCGCCCGGAGTGTATGCCTTGGCCTTCTGCATTGCAACTCTGGTGAGCGCGGGCATCTATTTCGTCTACGTTCGCCCGATGAAAAACAGCGAGAATTCGTTGGGGTATTCCATGCAAGACCTGGCCGGAAAACGCGCGGAGGTGCTGACCGCCATTCCGGAAGGCGGCTACGGCGAGGTGCTCGTTCGGGTGGGGGCGGGCAACGCGAACCATATCGCGGCCAGCTTCGAAGGGGAAGCGGTGCCGGCGGGGACGCCGGTTGTCGTCGTCGAAGTCAAGGAAGGAACGCTGTACGTGGCCAAGTTGGACTGATGCCCGATTTTCATGGTGGAAAGGGGTAACCAAATGGGGATTCCGGATTATCTGTACATACCGTTGATTGTCGTGGCGGTGCTCGTTGCACTCGGCCTTGCCTTCTGGGCGAGATACAAAACGGTTTCGCCGGATGAGGCCATGATCGTGACGGGCTCGTTTCTCGGCAATAAAAATGTGACCGTGGACGATTCCGGACGCCGCATCAAGATCGTCCGCGGCGGAGGCGCCTTTATTTTGCCGATTTTCCAGCAGGCGCAGTTTTTGTCCTTGCTGTCGCACAAGCTGGATGTCACGACTCCCGAAGTGTATACGGAACAAGGCGTGCCCGTCATGACCGACGCGGTGGCGATCATCAAGATCGGCGGCTCCGTGGAGGACGTGGCGACTGCGGCCGAGCAGTTCATGGGCAAGCCGACGGAAGCGCTCAAAGGCGAGGCGCAGGAAGTGCTGGAAGGGCATCTGCGGGCGATACTCGGCATGATGACGGTGGAGGAAGTGTACCGCAACCGCGACAAGTTCGCCCAGGAGGTTCAGGCCGTTGCGGCCAAGGATTTGAAGAAGATGGGCCTGCAGATCGTTTCGTTCACGATCAAGGATGTCCGCGACAAGCACGGGTATCTGGAAGCGCTCGGAAAGCCGCGGATCGCGGCGGTCAAGCGGGATGCCGAAGTCGCCGAAGCCGAGGCGATCCGCGACGCGCGAATCCAGAAGGCGCGCGCCGAAGAAGAGGGCCAGAAGGCGGAGCTGCTGCGGGATACGAACATCGCCGAAGCGACGAAGGAGAAGGAACTGAAAATCGCTTCCTTCAAGAAGGAGCAGGATCAGGCCAAAGCGGAGGCCGATCAGGCCTACGCCATTCAGGAAGCCCGTTCGAAGCAGAGCGTGGTCGAGGAGCAGATGAAGGTCGAACTGGTCCGCAAGGAGCGGGAAATCGATCTCGAAGCGAAGGAAATCCTGCGCCGCGAGAAGCAGTATGACGCGGAAGTGAAGAAAAAAGCCGATGCCGACCGCTATGCGGTCGTGCAAGCGGCGGAAGCCGAGAAGGCGAAACGGATTTACGAAGCGGACGCGCTGCAATACCGCATCGAGGCGGAAGCGAAGGCGAACGCCGAGCTGAAGCGGCTGAACGGCTTGGCGGAAGCCGAAGCCGAGCGGGCCAAAGGGGCGGCCGAAGCGGAAGTCATCCGGCTGCGCGGTTTGGCCGAGGCGGAAGCGAAAGAAAAGCTGGCCGAAGCGTTCGAAAAATTCGGCGAAGCGGCCGTGCTCGATATTATTGCGAAAATGTTGCCGGAGCTGGCGGGCAAGGTGGCGGAGCCGATCGCTTCGATCGACAAGCTGACCGTCGTCGATACCGGGCATGGCGAGGGCGCCGCGAGGGTGAGCAACTATGTGACGTCGCTTATGGCGACGGCGCCCGAAATGCTCAAAAGCGTATCCGGGATCGACCTCGACCGGCTGGTGAAAGGGCTGACGGGCAAAATCATTCCTCCGGCGCCGCAGCTTTCGCCGGGCGATTCGCGGGCTGCGCCGAAGCCCGACGTCAAAGCCGAACCGTAAACCGCGCCCAGGCCGCAAGCCAAACAAGCGGTCCGGCGGCAGAACAAAAAAACCTTGCCGAAACCGGCAAGGTTTTTTTGCAGAGCCTTAACGGCTGTAGAACTCGACGATTTGTTGTTCGTCGATGTCTTGGGACAGCTCGTCGCGGGAAGGCAAACGAACGTACTTGCCTTCCATCGTGTTGGCGTTGAAATCGAGATAGCCCGGCAGGTGATGACGTCCTTCCAGCGCTTCCTTGATCGTTTTCAAGCCGCGGCTGCGTTCGCGAAGACCGATAACGTCGCCTACTTGAACCGTGTAGGAGGGGATATCGACCTTGCGGCCGTTTACCGTAACGTGACCGTGCGACACGAGCTGACGGGCGCCGTAGCGGGAGTTAGCCCAGCCAAGACGGTACACGAGGTTGTCCAGGCGGCTTTCCAGCAGGATCATGAAGTTTTCGCCGGCTTTACCTTTCAGCTTCGAAGCGCGCTCGAACAGGTTGCGGAATTGACGTTCGTTCAGGCCATACATGTGGCGAAGCTTTTGTTTCTCTTGAAGCTGTACGCCGTAGCCGCTCAGCTTGCGGCGTTGGCTTGCGCCGTGTTGTCCCGGAGGAAACGCGCGTTTCAGTTCTTTGCCCGTTCCGCTCAGGGAAATGCCAAGACGACGGCTCAATTTAAACTTGGGTCCAGTGTAACGTGACATGGATGCAAGCTCCTTTTTCCAAAAAAAATTTTTGAAAAATGGGTGCCGTTGCGCCGGATGTTTCCATATCGAAACACATGTTGATTTCGATTCCGACGAGAAAAATTCAGCCGCTGCCCGTCGGCGGATTGTCCGAGAGGGTGACCACAAACCTTCCCCAATATTCAACTATAAATTCTATAAGAGGTCATGGGAGCGTGTCAAGTGGACGGAAGGGTGAAAGCGTTTCCGCAAAAACATTCTTTCACCGCCGCGAATTCATGCCGTAAGTCCCTTTATTTTAGGTTTAATATAGTGCAAAATTCCTGTATTCATTGTATAGTGAGTATATGTGAAAACAAGGAGCGGACGGTAAGGAGGTTTGCGCGGATGGGAAAGGATGACGAATATCGCGGCCATAACCGGCTTGATGCAGATGACGTTCGCCCATCCCGCACTCCCAACGACATCACGACATGGATACGAAACCAGGACCTTTCGGAGGCGGATCTGCCCTACATCCATTCCTTGCTTGCCGAAAGCTTTGCGGATTGGCAGGAGGAGGGTGAAGAATTCCCTTGGCTGGCGGGTTGCCCGATTGCGCTGCTTCATCCCGACGGGACGGCGGCCGCGCATAGCGCCGAAGGGCCGGGCTTGTTTCCGCCGGACTGGAACGCGAAGGCGATCGGGACGACGGCGGCCAGCGCCGCGCTGCAATCGTGCCGGCCGGCGCTGATTCGCAGCGAAGAGCACGCGTTTGCCGCTTTCAAGCCGTACGATACGTTGGCGGTTCCGCTCTTCACCCGGAATTCCGGCCTGCTTCTCGGCGTGCTGGTCTGCCTGATGCCGGCGGGGCAAGCGCAGGCGGGGGAACTGAAGCTGCTGCAGGCGGCCGCGCTTCATTTGCGAAGCTGCTTTTACCGGCAGTTCGAACTGCTGTTGATCGGCGACTACGTTCGTTCCAGGGAACTGGCCGGCAAGGAAGAACGAAGGAGCATTCTGCTGTTCGACGCGATACGGAGGCTGAACGACCGCATCGATGTCGAGCATGTGCTGTCTGAAGTGCTGGGCATACTCGAGCAGGTCTATCCGTTCTGCCGGACGGACTTGTTTTTGTCCCAGGATTACAGCAGCACGAACGAGAAAGTCAAGCCGCTTGCCTTCCGGCAGGAAATGGATATATGCTGGAAAGCCTTTGTGGACGGGGAAATGCGCGAGGAGTCCGACGGGAAGAACCGGCGGATCGCGCTGCCGCTTGCGGGCAAGCAGGGCGTGTACGGCATTTTGCTTTTGAACGTGCCGGAAGAAGAATTTGACGACGCCGACAAGCGTTTTGTCGCCATGCTGACCAGCGGGGCCGGAACCGCGTTCGAAAAGGCGAAGCTCCATGAGCAGGCCAATGCGCTCGTCGGAGAGTTGAGGCTCATCAACAAGCTGACGCAGCGGCTGAACAGCAGCTTGAGGCTGAAAGAGACGATGGCGTTTGCGACCCAGGAATTGCTCGACATATTCAAGGCGGATTGCTGCTTTATTCTGCAACTGGATTCCTTCAAGACCCGTTTTACCGTCATCGCCTCCAACGTTCCGGAGATGACCGCCGAAGCTTTTGCCGCGGATTACGGCTTTTGCGGCGTCATGCTGTCCACCAAAGAGCCGATCATCCTTTCCGACTATCGCCATGCTTCGCCCGTCCGTTCGCGCATTATGGACGAAACGCGCTCAAGGTCGCTGATCGCTTCGCCGCTTCTCATCAACGGAGACGTCATCGGTGCGGTTCTGGTCGCCCATCGTCAGCCCAACCATTTCTCCTACGATAACTACAAGCTGCTTCAGGTTCTCGCCGCCCATCTTGGACTGGCTGTCTCCAACGCTACGCTGCACGCCGAACTGCGGCGCATGGTCATTACCGACAATCTCACCGGCCTGTTTGCGCGCCACTACCTGAACGAACGGATTCAGCGCCGGCAGCTGAGGGACGGCTCGGGGGCCCTTATTCTGCTTGACATCGACCACTTCAAGAAAATCAACGATACGTTCGGGCATCAGGTGGGGGACGCCATTTTGATGCAGGTCAGCGGCATTGTCCGGTCGGCGATCCGGGATTCGGATATCGCGGCCCGCTGGGGCGGCGAAGAACTCGCGATTTATTTGCCCCAGCTCGGTTTGGAGCAGGCGTTGCGCATCGCGGAACGGATCCGGAAGCAGGTGGAGGAAGAAACGGACCCGAAAGTAACCGTATCGTGCGGCGTGTCGCAGTGGACGAAAAACGACGGGCGGATCAGCGTCGAGTCCCTGTTTTACCGGGCGGATATGGCGCTGTATGTGGCCAAACGCAAAGGCCGCAACAGCGTGGCCGTCGGTTGACCGGCCGGCTTGGACATCGCCCCGCGCGCCGCGAACGGGTCGGCGGGAGCGTGCCCGCCGGCTTTTTTTGTTGCATGATGCCGAATAAGCCCGCCCCAACAGGATACGATAGGGGGAAAAGAAGCGGGGAGATGGGTCCACATGAAGCGAATAACGGGCAAACGGTTCGGAAACCGGCGCCGAACGGGAATCGGGCGGCTTGCGGCCGGCGCGGTATGCGGGTGGCTGGCGGCCGCTTTGGCATTGTCGGGGTGCGCCGTGAAGTGGGAGCGGCTGTCCGCCGAGCAGGCGTTCGCCAGGTCCGCTTCGGCGCTTTCGGGCTATGACCGGTTTAGGTTTGACGGCGAGGTGGCTTTATACGACCCGAACGGGAACGTGGCGGAGAAAGCGGCTTTCCGGGGAAAAGTGGCGGATCACAAGCCTTTGGCCCTGGAATGGGAGCACGGGCGAAAGCCGAATGCCGCCAGGCCGAACGATCCGTTTTCGCTGCTGAAGGCGGTTCAGGCGCATGCCGGCTCCATCGCCTACGAACCTGCGGAGAGAGGCGATATCGTGCTGAAGGTGACGGTTCGGCCGGAAGCCGCAGCCGAGCGAATCAAGGAGACGATTCGGATGAAAATGGCTTCCGTTCGCGCGGAAACACAAGAAGCGAAGCGGGTTTTGGCGCGAACGGGCACGGCGGACGATCGGCGGCTGATGCTGGCGGAACGGAAATTGTCGGAAGCGGACGCCGTTCTGGCAAAGGTGCTGCCGACGCTTAAGGTTTCGACCGTATGCCGTTGGACGGCGGACAGCCGCACCTGGTTTCCCCGCGAGATGGCGGAAGAATCGGTGATCCGTTATACGTGGAACGGGAAGGTATATACCGAGAAGCGTACGTCCGTGACGAATTTCCGGTTGGACGCGGACAGTGGTAAAATAGGCATGTGATTTCATTCCTAAGGGGGAGAGACGGGTATGCGGGATCCGCGTATCGCCCAACTCGCGGCCAATCTGGTCGGATATTCCATCAATGTGCAGCCGGGAGACAATGTGCTGATCGAGATGATCGGCTCCGAGCGGGAGCTGGTCAAGTGCCTGATCGAAGAGGTTGCCAAGCGCGGCGGTAGGCCTTTCGTCGAAATCGAAGACCGGTCCGTTACCCGGACGCTGCTGCGGCATGCGACCCGAGAGCAGCTAGAGGAATGGGCCGCCTACGATCTTGAGCGCATGAAGCGGATGCAGGGGTACATCGGCATCCGCGCCGGCGAAAACGCAAGCGAACTGGCGGACGTGCCGGCCGACAACATGAAGCTGTACGACCAAATTTACCGTCACCCCGTACATATGGAACAGCGGGTCAAACGAACGAATTGGGTCATTTTGCGTTATCCGAACGCCTCCATGGCCCAGTCGGCCAATATGAGCACGGAAGCGTTCGAAGACTTTTATTTTAACGTCTGCAATCTGGATTATGCCAAAATGGACCGGGCCATGGACCCGCTCTACGACCTGATGGTCCGCACCGACAAAGTCCGCATCACCGGCCCCGGCACGGATCTGTCGTTTTCCATCAAAGGCATCGGCGCCAAAAAATGCTCCGGCAAGCGCAACATTCCCGACGGCGAGGTCTTCTCCTGCCCGGTGCGCGATTCCGTGAACGGCACGATTACGTACAATACGCCAAGCGTATACAACGGCTTCGTTTTCGAGCAGATTTCGTTTACCTTCGAAAACGGGAAGATCGTCAAGGCGACGGCCAATGATACGGATCGCCTCAACGCGGTGCTGGACAGCGACGAAGGCGCCCGTTATATCGGCGAGTTCAGCCTCGGCTTCAACCCGTACATCCTGCATCCGATGAAAGACACGCTGTTCGACGAAAAAATCGCGGGAAGCTTGCATTTGACGCCGGGGCAGGCGTACGAGGAATGCGACAACGGCAACCGCTCCTCCATTCACTGGGATCTCGTCCTCATCCAGCGGCCCGAATACGGCGGAGGCGAAGTGTATTTCGACGATGTGCTCGTCCGCAAGGACGGACTGTTTGTCCTGCCCGAACTGGCCGGACTAAACCCGGATTCTCTGAAATAAAGCGTTTTCCCTCTTGCATGCGCAGCCTGGAAAAGGGTATGATGAGGGGAGAAATTGACCACCCTAACATTTGGAGGGATTTCCATGTCCAATAATGCAGCAATTGTGGAATTGTCTCAAACCGCAAACAAATTCCGTTCTTCGATCGTGCTTCAAGCCGAAAATAAGTATATTGATGTCAAAAGCATTCTCGGGCTGTTTACGACGCTTGTCGGAGGACAATCTTACGAGCTTCACGTTCACGGCCCCGACGCTGAAGAAGCGAAGAAGGAACTGGCAACGGTTTTCGCCAAACACAATCTGAACGTCAAGATCGTCGAATAAGTTTTTTCAAGAGGCGTCAACGCCCGTTCTATGATACCGTACACATCCCCCCGGTCCGCATGGACGGGGGCTTTTGGCAAATGAGAGGATGGTACCCTTGTCCGCAACCGAACTGCTGCTTGGGCTTGTATTCAAATTCCGCTACTGGGGGCTTTTTTTGGCGATGGCGTTGGGCATTGCGGGCTTGCCCATGCCGGATGAGCTGCTGCTGACTTCGTCCGGGTACATGATTGCCCAGGGGCGCATGCATCTGGGGTTTACGATGCTGGCCGCGGTAAGCGGGAGCGTAGCCGGAATGTCCGTCAGCTACTGGGTCGGACGCACGGCTTTCGGCATGGTGCTCAGCCGCTACGGCGCCCGTCTGGGGTTGTCCCGGGAGCGGCTTGAACGCCACGAGAAGCGGTTCGAAAAGTACGGGCATTCCATCCTGCTGGTCGGATACTTTATCCCCGGCATGCGGCATGTAACGGCGCTGCTGTACGGAGCGGGCAGAAGACCGTACGGAGCTTTTGCGCTGTATGCCGCATTGGGCGCGCTGCTGTGGACGAGCGTGTTCGCGCTGATCGGCGTCATGCTGGGCGAGCATTGGCGCCAGGCGGAGGAGTGGGTTCACCGCGAAATGACGGCCATCGTCGCCGCGCTGGTCCTCATTGCGCCGGCGGCCTGGCTGCTGCGGCGCCGCATCGGCAGGCAGGGAATCGGCGGGTCATGAGCCGCCGGACCCAAAAGATTCGAATTTGCAACCGTCCTGTCCTTGTGCTGACGGCTAATTTCGTCTAATATGAAAGGGAATAGCTTTAGTTGGCAAGTTAGGGCACAGGGGGAGTGGGAATGGCTTCATCGGATGTTATGGTGGACCTGAATCAGAAGGCTCTTCGCCTGCTGCAGGATGACGCCAGTAAAATCGAGAAACTGATCGCCATTCAGATGGAAAATTTGGCGACCCGCAAATGCCCGCTTTACGAAGAAGTGTTGGACACGCAAATGTACGGCTTCTCTCGGGCGGTTGATTTTGCAGTGCGGGCAGGACTTGTGGAAGATGGCGCAGGTAAGCTTCTCATCAGTCAGCTTGAGCGCAACCTCGCGAATTTGTACGAAGCGATGGCGAAGAAGGAAGAAGCCTGAGACCGGCCAACTTTTGGAAAACGTTAAAGCCTTGGACACCGGGGTCCAAGGCTTTTTCTCATGGGATGCTTTGGGCAGGCTTTTAGCCTGAGCGTCAAAGAACGGCCATTATTGGACAAAATAAAACGCGACGCCCAGAACGACATAAACCAGAAGCAGCAGCTTGCCTTCATACCAGGTCGTTGCGCCGTCCCGGGACACCGAGGTCGCGATCAGAACCGCCACGCCGATGGCCGCCAGTTCAACCGTCGAGAACAAAATGTTCATGTGCTGGCTGAACAACAGGCTGACGAACACGAGGACCGGGGCGACAAACAGCGCGATTTGCAGGCTGCTGCCGACGGCGATTTCGACGGCGGCGCCGATTTTGTTCTTCATCGCGAGCATGACGGCCGCGCTGTGCTCGGCGGCGTTGCCGACGATCGCCACGATGAAGGCGCCGACGAACAGCTCGGACAGGCCGAATCGGTGCGTGAACACTTCCAGCGTCCCGACGAGCCATTCGCTTATGAAAGCGACCATGACGGTGGCCAAGACCAGATAGAGAATCGACCGCCCTCGGGACCAGGAGGCCGCTTCGCCGTGATCCGGCGCCATTTCTTCATGGTCTTCGAGCAGGCTTTTGTGCGTAATCATAGAGTAGATCAGCCAGCCGGCATAAGCAACGATCAGCACGCCGGCGATCGTCACGCTCAGCGTAAGCGAATCTTGCTCGCTCAGATGCTCGCTTTTGACGAATACGGCGGGAATGAACAAGGCGATGACCGCAAGCAGCATCAAGGTGGCGTTCTGCCCGGCCAGATGGAGATTGAATTTTTGCTCCTTGAACTTCAGGCCGCCGGCTAACGCGCTTGCTCCGAGCACGAGCAGCAGGTTGCCGATGATGGAGCCGGTCAGGCTGGCTTTCACCATATCGAACAGCCCTTCCTTGACCAGAAAAATCGCGATGATCAGTTCAGCCGCGTTGCCGAATGTGGCGTTGAGGAAGCCCCCGAGCCTTTGGCCGGCGTAGTGCGCGACGGATTCCGTCGCTTTGCCGAGAAAGCCGGCTGCGAAGACGATTGCGACCGCTGCGGTCACAAATTGCAAAATCGAGTTCCAATGCGCGTAATGCGCCGCAGCGCTGAGCGCGAAGGTTGCGATCAAGAGGGGAAAAAACCATTTTTTCAAGCAAACGCACCTCAGGTTTCGAGTTTAGTAAAGGTAACAAACCTTACTATAACCAAAACTTGGGACGAAGTAAATCGGTCGAAACGAATTCGCAAATCCGGACCTCAGGCCGGGTTGCTTGCGCATGGGTTCTTCCTATACAATGGAAATACGAATGAAACGGGGAGTGAGCCGCCCATGACAGAACAATTGCAGCAAGGACAAATTCGAATTTCCAACGATGTCGTCGCGACCATCGCCGGGCTGGCGGCCTTGGAAACGCCGGGCGTCGCCGCAATGTCGGGGGGCATTTCCGAAGGACTGGCCAAGCGCCTGAGCGGCCGCAATGCGCAGAAGGGCGTGACGGTTGAAGTCGGCCAGGTGGAGGCGGCCATCGATCTGCGAATCGTGGTCCAGTTCGGCATTCCGATTCAGGAAGTCGGCGTGCGGCTTCAGGAAAACGTGCGCGAAGCGGTGGAGAACATGACGGGATTGCGGGTCGTCGAGGTGAACGTCAAGGTAGAAGGCGTCGCTTTTAAGGATGAAACGGAGAACGAGGAAGCGAACCGCCTTAAATAAAACGTCAGCGAAAAAGCGGCACCCTTGCGGCTGGTTTCCACAGCCGGCAGGGCGCCGCTTTCGTTTTTGGCCGGATTTGCGCGTTTGATTATCGGCCGCTTCTGCGCTCGGTTTCGCGTGTCCGCTGGGAGCTTCTGCCGCTTCGGTTGTATTCCCTCGAGATGCTGAGCAGAATGCCCATTCCCATCATCAAGCTCAGCAGCGACGAGCCGCCGTAACTGATGAACGGAAGCGTGACGCCGGTGATCGGAATCGCGCCGCTTACCCCTCCCATATTGATCAGGGCCTGGATTCCGATCAGCGAGACGAGCCCTACGCCCACAAGCGTCCCGTACGGATCCGGACAGCGAAGCGAGACCACGAGCGCGCGCAAGAGGAACAGCAGGAAAAACAGGATGAACAACGTCGTTCCGATAAAGCCGAGTTCCTCGGCAATGACCGCGAAAATAAAATCGTTGTACGCATACGGCAAATAAAAAAGCTTTTGCACGCTGTTGCCGAGCCCTGTCCCCGTCAATCCTCCGTGCCCGAATGCTTCGAGCGAGCGGAGAAGCTGAAGACCGTAGTTCTCGGGATCCGAAAAAGGGTCGATAAACGCGGTGAACCGCGCCATCCGATAGCCGCCGTCAAAATCCGGATGCGCAAGCAGGTAGAGGCTGAAGCCGAGCGCGCCGACGCCGGTCACCGCGCAGGCCGTCAGCAGAAGCTGCTTGAGATTGGCTCCGCCGGCAATCAGGACGGCCGTGGCGCACATGACCAGAATGGCGCAGGAACCCAAATCCGGCTGCAGCATGATGAGGCCGGCGATGAACCCGACGACGATCATGACAGGAAGCAGTCCGCGCTTAAATTCCCGAAATTTCTCCTGCTTCTTCGTAATGATGGCGGCAAGATACAAAATGACCGCCAGCTTGGCGAACTCGGTCGGCTGGACGCCCATTCCTCCGATAAGCAGCCAGCTGCTGGCGCCGTTAATCCCTTTGGAGAACGGTACGATGATCAGCAAAATCACGGTGAAAAGCAGAAACGGCGCAAACCATTTCTTGTACCGTTCGTATGGAATGTTCATCAGCACGAGCATGGCCAAGGTGCCGAGGCCCGCCCACATGATCTGCCGCTTGGTAAAGTACAGGGCGTCGTAACCGAATTTCTTGGAAACGACCGTCATGCTGGAACTGGCGCTGAACACCATGACAAGCCCGAAGCCGACGAGCAACAGCGTCATGATAAGCAGCAAGAAATCCGGCGTTCCCCGCTGGCCGCTCCCCGGATTCTTCATTCCTCGGTCACCCGCGTCCTTAGACGAGAAGCTGCTTAAGCTGCTGCAACCTTTGGTTTGCGGTATCCAAAATCGCGGGCGGAATCGGGGACTCGTACTCCAGCCCGTGCGGGAACGTGGCCCGGCCTATGTAGACGGATTCAATTTGCAGGATCGCTTCCGGATTTTCCAGCTTGCCTTCGACCGCGCGGGTGTTAAAGCGCAGATAGTAGTCGTAGCCGCTCGCGCTGTCGTGAAGCTTCAGATCGTAGGTTGCGCGCCGGTACTCCCACTGCCACCGGATGAAGCCCACCTTCTCCGCGGATTCGTCGAGGTGCGCAAGGTCGGATTTAATGCCGTTCAAACCCGTATTTTCGAGAATCATGAAAGTTCCTCCTTCATCGTTCTAGGACAAAGCGTACCGAACCGTACGCCGAGCCGCGGCGGAAACGGCAACCAGGCCGAAGGTGCGGTTCGGAAAAGCGTTTGGCTTTCCGCCGGACCTTTTTCCGCGAAAACGCGCGCGCCGCCCGTAAAGATCGGCGCAGCCGTTTTACTTACCCCTTCATCATAGACGGTTTGTCTTTCTTGCGCAAGCCTGCCGGGCGACGAAGCGGTGACGAAAATTCGTCGGCCGGGACGCGGGATTACATGGGCCCCGGCGATCTGGTACAATGATAACCAAAAAGGATGGAGAATGGGGAGCCGCATGATGAATTTACGGGAAGAAACGCTGCTGTCCTTGCAGGAGGACATGGTCAGATGGCGCCGTCACCTGCATCGGAACCCGGAGCTTTCGTTTCAGGAGCGGGAAACGTCCCGGTTCATCGCGAATCATCTGGAAGCTTGGGGGTACGAGGTGACCCGCGCGGCGGGCACCGGAGTCATCGCCCGACTGAAGGGAGGACGTCCCGGGCGGACCATCGCGCTGCGCGCCGATATCGACGCGCTCCCGATCCAGGACGAGAAAACATGCGAATACGCATCCGCCGTGCCCGGCGTCATGCATGCTTGCGGCCACGACGCCCATACGGCGGAGCTGCTGGGCGTTGCGCGCTATTATTCGCTGCATCGGGAAGAGATGCCCGGCGAACGCGTGCTGCTGTTCCAGCCTGCCGAAGAAACGCTGCCGGGCGGGGCTTTGCGGATGATCGCGGAAGGAGCGCTCGACGGCGTCGCGGCGGTTTACGGCGTTCATCTGTGGTCGCCGTTTCCGTACGGCATCGTTGCGACGCGTCCCGGTCCGTTTATGGCCTCGCCGGACGAGTTCGAAATCGAACTGATCGGGCGGGGCGGCCACGGTGGGCTGCCGCATCAGAGCGCCGACGCGCTTGTGGCCGGCGCGCATCTGGTCACGGCGCTGCAGACGATTGTGGCGCGCAACGTCAATCCGCTGGAATCGGCCGTATTGTCGGTGGGCCGCTTCCAATCGGGTACGGCCAACAACGTCATCGCCGAACGAAGCAAGCTTGCCGGCACGGTTCGGTCGCTTAAGCCCGAGGTTCGCTCGCTGATGCGCAGCAGGCTGGAAGAAGTCGTCCGGCATACGGCGGCTCTGCATGGCGTAGAGGCGAACTTTCAATTTGTCGAAGGCTATCCGCCGGTCGTCAACGACGAGCGGGAGGCGCGCAGAATCCTGCGCGTCGCGAGCGCGCTGCTCGGGAAAGACCGCGTGCTTGAATGCGAGCCGATTATGGCCGGCGAAGACTTTTCCTATTATCTGAACGAGCGCCCGGGCTGCTTTTTCTTCGTCGGAGCCGGCCGGGAGGACGGCAGCTCGCCGCCGCATCATCATCCGCGCTTCGATATCGACGAACGGGCGATGCTGGTGGCGGCAAGACTGCTGGTGGCGGCAGCGGACGATTCCGCGTCCGAAACCGGGTCCGGAGCTTAATGATGGAAGCGGGGCGCTCGTATGTTCGGCGGTTGATCCGGTCATGCTAAAGACGGGACGAAAAAAGGAGGTACTCATCTGCCTATGCGAAAAATCGCCGACGTCATGTCCAAAGACTGCGTGACCGTCACGCCGCAAGACAACATTTACGAATGCGCCGTTAAAATGAAAGAGCACGATATCGGTTTTCTGCCGGTGGTGGAAGGCCAAAAGCTGATCGGGGTCGTGACGGACCGCGATCTTGTCATCCGGGGGTATGCCGAGAAGCATTCCGGTTCCGAATCTGTCATGTCGGTTCTGACCAAAGAGGTGGAGTCGATCACTCCGGATATGTCCGTCGACGAAGCCGCATCGATCATGTCTTCGCGGCAAATCCGCCGGCTTCCGGTCGTCGAAAACGGGGAGCTGAAAGGGATCGTCTCGATCGGCGACCTGGCGGTGCGGGAAATTTTCGTCGATGAAGCCGGCCAGGCGCTCAGCGGCATTTCCGAGCACAATCACCAAGAACCGTCTTACGCGCATTGAAGCGCCCGCTTCTTGCGGCCGTTGCCGGAGCCTTTACGGCCCGGACAGCGGCTTTTTTTTGCGTTTTCGGCCGTTTTGCGCGGCAAAAGGGCGGGTCTTAAACCGGCCGAAATTGGACAAAATCAGGGTGAAACGATTTGATCGTCCTCATTTTGCAAGGGGGTGCACGTTTTGCCGTTTGACGATTCGAAGCCGCTGCTTGTCCAATCCGACGGCACCGTACTGCTGGACGAACGCCACGCGCGGTACGAAGAGGCCGCCGCCGCGCTCGGCGAGTGGGCCGAGCTGCACAAACGTCCCGGCCAGTGGCACACGTACCGGATGACCCCGTTTACGCTGTGGAACGCGGCCGCGTCCGGGTGGACGTCGGAAGCCGTCCTGGAGCGGCTGCGCTCGCTTTCCCGGTACGGCGTGCCCGCCAGCTGGGAGCACAAGCTGCGGGGCTACATGGACGCATACGGCCGGCTGAAGCTCGTTTCGGACGGGGAAGGGCTTAAGCTGCTGGCGGCGGAACCCGGGCTGCTGAAGACGGTGACGAATATCGGCGCGCTGGCTGCCGCCTGGCTGGAGCCGCCCGGCGACCGCGCGATCCGGATTCGGCCGGAGGCGAGGGGGTGGCTCAAGCGAGAACTGGCAGCCAAAGGCTTACCCGTGGTGGACGAAGCCGGCTACCGGGCCGGAGAAGCGCTCGACCTGGCGTTCCGGGACGCCGGAAGCAACGGGAAGCCGATTCGGCTTCGCGACTATCAGTCCGAGGCGGCCGCCGCCTTTTTGCATGGAAAAGACGGAACCGGCGGCAGCGGCGTCGTCGTGCTTCCGTGCGGCGCGGGCAAAACATGGGTCGGGATGGCCGTCATGGCGGCGTTGCGCTGCGAAACGCTGATTCTGACGCCCAACACCGTCTCCGTTACCCAATGGGTTCGGGAACTGCTGCAAAATACCACGCTGACGGAAGCCGACATCGGGGTATACACGGGCGAAACGAAGCGCGTCCGGCCGGTAACGGTGGCCACCTACCAGGTGCTGACGCACCGCAAGGCGAAGGAGGAAAGCAACCCCCACTGGAAGCTGTTCGGCGAGCGCAACTGGGGGCTGATCGTCTATGACGAAGTCCATCTCCTGCCTGCTCCCGTGTTTCGCATGACGGCGGACTTGCAGGCGACGCGAAGGCTCGGGTTGACCGCCACGCTCGTTCGCGAAGACGGGCGGGAGGGGGACGTTTTTGCGCTGATCGGTCCGAAGAAATACGAGCTTCCCTGGCTTCGTCTGGAAAACGAGGGCTGGATCGCGAAGGCGACGTGCCGCGAGCTGAGGGTGCCGATGGACGAGACCGCCGCTTCGGCCTATACGTCGGCCCCCAAGCGGAGCCGCCACCGGATTGCCGGCGAAAACCCGATGAAGGCGGAATTCGTGCGGCGGCTGCTGTCCCGGCACGAGTCCGAACCGACGCTCATTATCGGCCAATACCTGGACCAGCTTCGCGGCATCGCCGAATCGCTGTCCTTGCCGGTCATTACGGGCAGCACGCCGCAACCCGAACGGCGCCGGCTGTTCGATCGGTTCAACCGCGGCGAATTGAGGGCGCTTGTCGTGTCCAAAGTGGCCAATTTTGCGGTCGATTTGCCCGAAGCGTCGGTGGCCATTCAAATTTCCGGCAGTTTCGGCTCCAGGCAGGAGGAGGCGCAGCGGCTTGGCCGGATTTTGCGGCCGAAACGGTCCCAAGCGGAAGCGCACTTCTATACGCTGGTCAGCGAAGGGACCGAAGAGGTGGAATTCGCGCGCAGGCGGCAGCGGTTTCTGCTCGAGCAGGGATACCGCTATGAGATCGATTCTTGCGTCGGCGCGGCCGTCGAACGCAAGGAAGGTGCGGGCCGGTGAAGCTGAGCGAAACGCTGTCCAGGCTTCCGCCGGCCATACGCGAGCGGCTCGAGGCCGAACCGCTGATCGCCGCCCGGTTGAAAGAAGGGCGCTCGCTGACGCAGACGCTTTCGGATGCGGACTGGGCCCGGGAATGGGCCGCCCGGGCGGACCGCGCGTCCGTGGAGACGCTGCGGAGAATTGTCGCCGCGTATGCGGCAACGCCTTTTGAGGCGGAGAAGCCGGAGCGGGAACTGGCGTCCGAAGGGGGGCTTACCGGCGCCGAAATCCGGGTCGCCCTCGTGCGCTTGCGCCAAGCGGGCATCGTATTCGCCGTCCGGAAATTGTGGGGAGAGACGCTGCTGTACGTTCCCGCCGACACGGCGGCGCTGTGGCAGCAGTTGCTCCTGCCGGTCCAAAGCCGCCCGCTTGGCGCTCAGGAAGAACGCGAGGTGCGCGCCGATTCCCGGGAATTTCGCTTGCCGCTGTCGTTGGAGCTGCTTGCGGCTTGGTCCGGCATCCGCAGACACGGCTTGCCGATAACGGCCAAAGGGGTGCCGCATAAAGCCGCCGCCGCCCGCATCGCCTCGGAAATGCGGCTTTCCGAGGCGGATCTTGCGCCGATCGCGTTTGCGCTGCCGCAAGCGTCCGTTTGTCCGCTTCCGCTGTCGCTCGCTCTCGATCTCGGCCTGCATTTCGGAGTTCTCGTTCGCAGGCCGGACGGATTTGCCGTGACGGAAGCGGAAGGGGCACCCGCCGGCTGGGCGGGGCGGACGCCGGCGGAGGCCGACCGCGAGCTCCTTGAGGCCGCGGTATGCCGCTACGCGGCCCAGCATGCGCCGCTATACGGCGCAGCCGCCGCGCTGCGGGCGCTGGCTCCGCTTCGCTGGCATCGGGAATCCGACGTGATTGCGCAAATGCCTGAGCAGGCGCGCGGCGGATTTCAGGCTTGGATCGGACTGATGAGCGCATGGGGCTGGATGGAGCGAGGCAGGTGGCAAGCGGAGCCGGTTTTTCGCTGGAACATAAATGCAGCTTTGCCCTCCCTCTCCCCGCCCGGGCCGGAGAACGGTCCGTCCGGCGAGCCCGAGCGGATATGCGTGCTGCCGGATCTGGAGATTATGGTTCCGCCGGGGGTGACGCTCGGCTGCCGATGGCGGCTGGAGGAAATCGCCGAGCGGGTGACGGCCGACGTCGTATCCGCGTACCGGCTAACCAAGGCGGGCTGCGTTGCCGCCAGCCGAAGAGGGTACGGGCTTGCGTCGCTGACCGCCGCGCTGGAGGAGCTGTCCGACGGCCCGCTGCCCGACTCCGTCCGCTCCACGCTTGCGGACTGGTTTCGCACGATCGGCCGCTTGTCCCTCGCAAGCGCCGTGCTGCTCCGCGTGCGGGACGAGGAGCTGGCCGACCGGATCGCCGCGGACCCGCAGGCGGTGGGAGCGCTGGCCGAACGCCTCGGAACGACGGCGTTCATCGTCCGCCCCGAAGCGATGGACGATTTGACCCGAAGACTAAACGAGCTGGGCTACCCGGTAAACGTCGATCCCGACGGCGCGTCCGCCTTGCTCGGCGGCGGCCGGGAGGACAAGGCGGGCGGAACGGGGGGAAGAAAGACGAGCGGAACGGCGGGCGGCAACCGGAAAAGCAAGGCGGACGACGCCTTCCCGTCCGTCCGGCCGGAGGCCGGCTGGGCTTGCCGACGGTACGATTTGGCCGTTTACGAGCCGGACCCGCTTCTTCCCGGCCGCTCCGAGCTATTCCCCGGGTGGGACGGCGTGCCCAAGACATGGCTGCAGAAACCCGCCAGCTATCACCCTTCCACCAAGCGCAAGCTGATCGAGCTCGCCATCGCCTGGAGAACGGCTCTGCGCGTCGGGAACGAAGGGCATCTGACGTTCGTGCCGGAGCGGCTTGAAGGCGCGGAGGAAAGCTGGCGGGTGCGGGGGCGGATCATCCGGACGGACGAGGTCTCCTCCGCGGCACCGGACGCAAGCGGCGGCGCCGTCGCGCTTACTGCGGAAGAGTGCCGCGAGCTGATGATCGTGCTCCCGTCCGACCTCTAGGCAAACGGCAAATCGTTGACCAACTTGCGCGCCTTTGTGGTATGATAAGAAAGACCGCAAGCCTAAAGGTGAGGTGGACTCAATGGTTAACGGGCTGGAGACCCTCCCGGCGGCGGTGGCTGAGGGAGGCAAGGCCGAAGGAGAAGCCGCCGATTTAACATTGCTGATGTCCCGCGCCTTCGAGCTGGGTGAGATGATCAAGCAATCCGCGCTTGCCGCGGAATACGTTTATTGCAAGGAACGGGTGCGGCGCGACGAACGGGTCCAATCGCTGTCGCGCGAATTCGTCAAAGCGAAGGAAAAATTCGCCGAATGCGAGCGGTTCGGGCGCTTTCACCCCGACTACAACGCCGCTCTGGACCGGGTTCGCGAGCTCGAAAGGGAGCTTGCCGGCTTCGAGTCCGTGCGGCGGTTCAAAGCGGCCGAAGAGGCGGTCGACCATCTGCTTTACGAAGTGTCGCTGGCGATTGCCCGCGCCGTATCCGATACGATCAAGGTGCCGGACAACGATCCGAATCCGAAAGGATGCGGCAGCGGCGGCAGCTGTTCGTGCGGCAGCGGCGGCTGCGGGTAACGGCGCGGCGCCGGGAGCGCTCTATTTTTCGATGTCGGGAGGTTCGCGCATGATTGCGGAACGGACAGGATATATCGTTTGGTTCAGCGATTGGAAGGCAGCGCGGGGGCTGGAAAAGTACGGAACGCTTCACTATGTGTCCCGCAGAATGAATTACGCTGTCTTATATGTCAACTCGGACATAGCGGAGGAAACGGTTCGCAACATCCAGCGGCTTCCGTACGTTCGGAAAATCGAACGCTCCTACCGGAGCGAGATCAAGACCGAGTACGATCGCAACATTCCGGACAAAACCCGGTTTTACGGGCTTTGATTCGGCCATATCGGCTTTTCGACCCGAAGGAGAGCGGGATTCGCCCGTTCTCCTTCGGTTTTTTTTCTACGACGGAATAACCATACAGCGAAGGTGTTTTACCCCTGTTTGTCGAAAAAATCAGAGACGATTTCATTCATAAACAAAACAGGGGTTTTCTTCATGCGTCCAAAAAATCGAATCATTCCGGAAAAAACGATCTACTTTCGTCCCGA